>Ga0214543_1010325_pt1 | contig 13912 bp, 9 predicted proteins | sample CNSS2metaG_FD_160094 | JGI IMG/M metagenome (GOLD analysis project Ga0214543, IMG submission 160094) | Root nodule microbial communities from cowpea collected in UCLA plant growth center, Los Angeles, California, USA - CNSS2 | ecosystem: Host-associated > Plants > Roots > Nodule | place: USA...
ATTAATGGGGGTTTTTGGAACCCCAAGCATTACTGGAGTTTTTGTAAACCCCATGTATTACTGGGGGTTTTTGGAACCTCATGCATTACTGGGGGTTTTCAGAACCCCAGGCATTAATGGGGGTTTTTAGAACCCCAAGCATTAACGGGGGTTTTCGAAACCCCAAGTATTAATGGGGGTTTTCGAAACCCCCAGTAAATTGCGCTACTTCCAGGGGTTGCTAAAAACCTCCGGTAATCCGTTAGCCACGCTTGCACTTCCAGGGGAATCTCAAACCCCTGGTAAAACCATTAGTGGGGGTTAAAACCCCCAGAAACACCATATATAACCCCCGCTAAAAACAATTATTTTTGTAGTGTATTAGCCAGCAACATATACATATATACATTAATTGTCGTGTCTGATTTAAGAGAAAAAAAAAAATAAAACTAACACTAGGGTAGTATGGGCTTTTGACCCCGATTATTTTTACTATTCTGTCTCGGTTTTAGAACCGAGGCATATAGGGGCAAGGTAAAAAGGGGATTTTGGCCTCAAGTGTTAATAAAGTCATATAGCGTTTTTCTACCTCCGGTCACGCCTGAACTAAAGCAATACAACAACCACCAGAAATGCGAGTCTCCTTCGCTGGATAACACTAGTACCTGTTTGAACCAACATCCACCATTGCAGAAATGTGAGCTTCATTCTCGCATCAAATCTCGTCCACAACACTTCGTGAACATGCATCCACAAACCAAATCTAAAACTACACCCACGTCGCCAGAAGCACCACCATTCTCAAACTTGCAGGGACTTTCAAACTCCATGTGAGTTTCATCCATCACATTTTCGCCATCAGCATTCAACTGTGAACCACCACGAATTTACCGGAAACGCGCCTGGGAGAAAACCATGAAGTAGTAGCTTGTAGACTGGCCACCACAGATTGGGCAGCGGAAGCGCGACCACGATGGTCCGAGCGCGACTCAGGGTTGATCAATGTCGTCGGTAGTGGCCTTGGGTGCTCGCACGGATGTCGTTTGTGTCGCGACTGAGAAGAAGGGGAGCGAAGTTCAAGCGCCCCTAGTGTCGTCGGCAGTGTCTTCGGCTAGCTACAGTGGAAGCGGCAAGCTCTCGTCCTACGAAGACAAGGTTGAGGGGACGATGGAGGTGCAGGTGGCAGGGAGTGAGAATAGAGAAATGGAGTGGTAGAGAGAAATGGAGAGCGCGGGGAAGAAGAAAAAGAAAAAGGGGTTCGCATTGTGAACCCTAAATAAGTTATATGGCCTCGGTTCAATTAATAACTGAGGCATATGACTGGTTTTGGCACCGGTCGTCTGTCACCCAAGGCCAAATATGCAAGTTTTTGGCTTCGAGTCTCCGCAACCAAGGTATGCTAGCTTTTGGCACCGGATTTTTATCAACCGAAGTATAAAACTGTGTTTTGGTTCGGGTGTTATGTGAACCGAGACATAAAAGTTGGGTGAAATTACAAAAATGTCATCGCGCAATTATATGCTTCAATTTTTTTTATAACCTAGGCATACAATAAGGCGAGTTAAAAGCAATAATCTATATTAGTGTATAGATAAAACCACTCTAAGTTTATTAAAATGTGAAATCACTCTTCAATCCACAAGTGGTGATATATATAAATATATACGTTAAATGTCTTGTCTGATTTAAAAGATAGAAGAATAAAACTAAGGACAAAACCACTCTATGTTTATTAAGGAAAATGATTTTTTGATTACTAAATTTTGACAACTTTCTCTTACAACATTAGGTGACATCTTCTAAGTGGTTTTCCATTTTTTCATTTTCTCATTTTTAATATTTCAAAACCACTTAGAAGATGACACCTCATGTTATAAGGGAAAATTGTCAAAATTTAGTAGCCAAAATCATTGTCCAAATTTTAAAAAGAAAATAATTTTTTTACTATTAAATTTTGACAACTTTCTCTTACAAATAAAGGAATGAGGCTACTGTACTTGTGATGCTGAAACGAAAACAAACACTACCTACCAGATAGAAAACAAAACACATAACAAAATATCAACATTTCTGCCTTTATTTCATATTGTATCTCTTTTTGTGAGTGGATTTCTTAATGATATATTACATGTTTATATGTCTAAGGGTAACAAAAAAAAATAAGTACAATAAAAAGCTCCAGTGAAGCCGAGGAAGCACAATGTGAGGAGTGAGAAACAGGGCTAAAATAAACATGAATTTCTTAACGATAAACTATACTATAAAGAAAAACAAGGAAAGCATGGAAAAAATGAACATAAGTAAAGGATCCTGTGGTTCTTAAAGAAGATAAATGACATACCAGAAGTCACATTACAATTTTCTTTATGAATCTAAGGAGAGAATTGTTTTCCTTTGGTTTAGACTCTTTTTTGAAGTAATTTTATTCCGCGCATATAGAATAGACAATTGTGTTCTTCACAAGCAATCCATGACCAAAAGTCAGAAAAATCTCCACCTTGTCTCCAGATCCTAAATTTGACTTTATGCTCTGCCAATCTATATCATTAAAGGATATGATTGTGTCATTGTTGTGTATATGCAATGTGCACTTTGTGTAATTAACAATTAAGACACTTCTAAGACATTCAGCTGCCACGATTTCAGAGGTTGATAAATAAAACACACACAAAGCCATTCCCTTCATGACACGATTCTCGGGCACTGTGAAAGAAACAGAATGTCCCTCACCCATCTGGGCCAACCAATAAGTATCATTCACAACTGGGAGAGAAACATCACACCACTCACTGTATGCCAAATCCTGTACCATGAGATATAAAAGTTTAGGCATCTATCTATGTTTTCTATCAATGTTTTAATTATATATTTTTGTGGTTAGGGATTGAGAATAAAACAATTTCCTTGTATAGTATAAGCATAATCACTTAGTTAATTGATAAATAAAACCATATAGGTTTGGATAAGTTGAACAGAATAGTGCTAAAAGGTTAGAATTGTCGTTTCTATTAATTATTAGCTAAAATGATGGTGCAGGTAATAAAAAAAGGTAAAGCTAAAGAAGAACCTTAGGTATGTTATCGCTGAAAACATTGAAGAATTCATGGTATGCTCCGACACCAATCAAAGAACACCTGAGTTGTTGCTTTGAAATTTCTGGTTCTATAATAGATGCAAAATATTCTACCAGAATATTTTGTACTTGTTTAGATAGTTGGAACTCGGTGTCACATTGCACCAAAATACTTCGAAGATTTTTGAGGCTGCCATGCAATGGTTCAATATCATCCCAACTATTATCGATATCCATGCACATTGAATGAATATAAGATATGGGATTCATTGTTGGCGACATCCAAGACCGAATGATAGAAGGAAAAAGATTACGTAACAATCCCTCAAATCGACGTAGGGATATATATCCAATGCTTTCTGAGTTTACAATTGAAAAAGGCACTTGTTTCATAGCTTTATTCTCAGCAACTAGAGTTATCAGGGATTTCATTTGCATCATATCTTTTTCCAATAGGAGAATCTTCGAACAACCAGAAAGAATGAGAGATTTTAAAGATTTCAACTTCCTTATCTCCTTAGGGAGATATCTTAGACCTGTACAGTCCTTCAGATTTAGCAGTATAAGATTTCTGAGAAATCCAATAGAATGGTGCAGTTCGTGCAATCGTGGACAATCTTTGAGAATGAGACGTTCAAGACGTGGTAGTCCGATAAAGTCAGGGGTTTGTGTTAAATTCTTGGAGTGACTAAGATTAAGAACTTTTAGCCACATTAAAAACTACAGCAAGATAAGCAAGATAGTTTATTTGACAAATATTAGAGATGAAATAGTAAAGGGTCACTTCAAAATGGCAATTAATAAAAACCTGGGGTTGTTTCCAGACGAGTCGAAGAAGACTGCGTTTTAAATCAATTGCTATTGCATCTTTCAGATCAAAGTCGATAGATAGATTTTTTGAAGAAAACCCTTGCAAACTCATCCATCTCACTTTCTTAGAGCGACACTCAGAATTTTGAGCGAGTTTCAGCAGTCCTGATGGTTCTCTTATGGATGACAGAAGTTTCACAGGCAATTCCCTAGAGGATTTCTTCCCCTGTCATTTTAAAGGGAAAAGAAAAGCAAATGCATTGAACATGAGAAAGCAAACGCTACCAACAGAAGTTCAAAACCATATATAAAGAATATTCTTACTGTATTATTTGTCAACACATATGAATGATCAAACCGTGGACTCTTCATCCAAACTTCCTCTTGTATAAATTTATGAACAATTTCTCTTCCCATGTCTTGTAACAAAGGATGCATTGTAAGTTTGTTGTTCCTTTTAGCTTTGATGAGGTTACGATCTATGAGAAATCTTATTCCATTATCAGCATCTACTCCACAGCTCTTTAGAATCTTCGTAACATAGGCTCTGTCCTTACCAACAAAGGAACAACATACGTCAAGAAATAAATCAATTTCCATTTGATTATGTAAACCTCCAAAGCTTGTTTTCAATTTCTTTTGAACATCATACATGGGAATTTTTTCTAATAGTGACACTTTCCACCTCCATTCTTCTTTCGTCCTTTCAAATAAACTACTTCCAATGACTTCAAGAGCCAGAGGTAGTCCTCCACAATAAGCAACTACTTCCTTTGCAAGGTCGTCAAATTCTGCTTTTGGTTTTGCTTCTCTAAATGCGTGCCAGCTAAGAAGCTCAAGCGACTCATTTTCGTTTATTACGTTTATCCGAAAAATAGAATCATCTTGAGCTATCCTCGTCCTCAGTAGGTGTTCATGTGCTGTTGTAATTATTATTACAGTTCCTTTATTGAACCATGCATGATTTCTCCAAAGATCTAATAATGGAGCTTTCTCATCTATATTGTCAAGTACAATCAACACCCTTTTACCAAGAAGCCTTTGCTGAAGCATACGTCTTCCCATCTCAACGCTATGTATCTCCACCTTTGATTTAAGGATATCCGACAGAAGTTGTCCTTGTAAATGAGCATACCCTTTGTTTCGACTAACTCGCGCAATATCTTCAATGAAACTTTTTTCCTTGAATGTGCCATGAATATGGTTGTAGATGGCTTTGGCAATGGTGGTTTTACCAGATCCTTCCATTCCACATATCCCTATCGTACAAACTTCCGTGGATTTCTTTTTTATAGTTCGAATCACATCTTCCACGTGGGATTGTAATCCAACTGGAAAATTAGTAGCAGACAAGACTGATAAATTAAGAACGCTCTTAACAATTGTGTCCACTAGTTCTGCGTCACTCCTTCAAGTACAATACAAATTATAGAAGAAGTCATGTATTACCCAAATTAATTAAAGTTGAAGGATAAAATATGTTTATCGAGTGAGTGATTTACCTGTGATTGCTCTCATCCCATCCAAAGAAATTTGCAGCATTGGTGAGTGCGTATCTCCACCTGGACATGCCATGCTCCAGTTGTTTTCCTGAGAACGTTTGGTGAGCAGTTGCTGTGAAGGCTTTTCCAAAATCACCCTTCTGAAGACGAACATCAGATGGCTGAATTTCGTAATATACAGGCAGAACATGTCGACGATAGGTTTCGTGCCATTTAATGATTTGTTGAAGTTGATGAAGACACCAGGCAGATTGAGAAAAGGTTTTGGTGAAAACAACTATTACTACCTGACACATATTGAGGATAGGTTCTTCGATATACATATCCTTCACTGCATTCTGGTGGTGAAGGAAAGTGGAGATTCCAACAGAAGTGAGGACAGAGTCGAGATGAGAAACAAATTTCCTTTGGATGTCTTCTCCAGCAAAGTTGATGAGCACATCGTACATTCGTTGGTGTTGGAAAGATGAAGACGCTGATTCCATGGAAGTTCAGATAAATGATCTGTGCAGACACCAAACCATTCAATGTATAGGCAGAAGATTAATATTATTCTTTGTATTCCTGTAAGCGCGTTAAGACGTTAAGAAAAAAATATTTCACTAATAACAATATCTAATTCCAAAAATTTTAACAATTCTTAATTTACTAATTTAATCATAACTTTGGCTGACAATTACTTACGATGAGACCAAAGCAATAATTAATGATATTTTTACGATACATCTTTGACTTGTAACCATTGCGCTTGTCATCTCTATTATATTAAACCCTATTTACGATTAAACATTTTTTCCCCTAACTTTATGTGTTTGTACCTTTATGCATGTGATTTATTCTTAATTTTTTTCGTCACAGTAGTTTTAAAAATTTTGGTTTTAGTTTTCGCAGCTATTCTTTGTTACAAAACTGCTGAAATGACAAACATAAATTAACATCAGACTAATGTGATTGAATTTAAAATCTATATTGACATATTACATAAATTAAAACAAAAGTATTGCATCTTCAGGCTCTACATGAACTTAAAGCAAAAGCTATCGTATATATTGTTTTCCTCCCACCTCACCCTTTTTTTTCTTAAATTTTTTAATTGATCCTACTATGTCGAGAAAAATATTGTATATAACTTGGTAGATTATATGAGAATAATAAATATGCAAATGATATCTAAATTTAAAGAAAATAAAAAATGATACTAATCCAAGTGCATCCTCATTAATAGTAGAATTAAAAAACTCCGGGAAACACTACTACAAATTCTCATATTATATGGGAATTTTCTTGCAAATTTGTTAAAACAATTTGTAAGAAAAGGTTTTTTTCTGCTATTTTTTTTAAGAATTTTAATTGGTAGGTAATTCCTTCGTGGGTAATTATTTCCTACAAAATTATAAAATTCGCAAGTATTTCTAACAAAATTTGTTGCGAAAAGTGTTTTATATAAAATATTTTGCAAAAAATTGGCAGCAATTTCTTGCAAATATTTTTTCATAACAAAATTTATAAGTATTTCCTACAAAAAAAATTTCAAAACAAAATTGGCAGGAAATATGATGTTTTTTAATAGTGAAACCGGTATCGTATTGGATGGAAACTCGGGTTGTATATTAAGGGCAATGGTAAAAAAGTTAAATGGAACTATTGTTCAAAGATTGTGAGTGAATGAATATTTAGCTTCAAACCTCATCTTGCTAAAATTAGGGAGGATTTTGAATCTTGTGCCTCTATTTTGGAAAAAAATAAAAATTTGAAGATTAAGATAGTTGTAGATGCTAGGCAAGCAAAATTAAAGAGAAAAAAAAGTTGAATATCATTGATGAAGATGATGAAGAAAGTGAGAGTGTGAAAAGAGGACATATGTGATTTGGTTTTAAAAGAAAACAATCAGCTGCCACTATTAGTATGGGGGAAGTCAAGCAATTATAAATTAGATGATGAAAAAATGATACAAAGATGAAATTGATGCTCCAGTAGTTGAAGTCTTTTACACCACTATTCATTTGCAAAGATGTGTGAACTGATTGGTAAATATGGAGTTGGCTACAAGCCACCATCTTATCATGATACTATAGAGAAGCTCTTGAAGCAAGTTGTGAACAAAACATATTTAATTCTTGAAGATTTTAAGGGTGACTAGAAGAGAACTGGTTATACCATTAGGTCTGATGGTTGGACGGACAAAAAAAGATGTTATATTTCCAACTTCTTCGTGAATAGTCCTGAAGGAATAATTTTTCTTTATTCACTTGACATCTTAGACACTTAAAAAACAACTGATAAAGTATTCAATATGTTAGATGATGTTTTTGAGTTTGTTGTAGTAGAAAATGTGGTTCAAGTTGTTACTAATAATGCTATAAATTTCAAAACAGTTGGAGATTTGTTGATGTAAAAAAGGGAACAATTGTATTGGACTCCATGTGCTGCACATTGAATTGCTTTGATCTTTAAAGATTTTGAAAAGAAATTGAAGGACCATGAATCGACAATCAAGAAGGGAAGAAAGATTACCATATACAAATGTGGAAGAACAATGTTTATTTCATTGTTAAGAAAGTTCACTAAAGGTAGAGACTTTATAAAATCGAGTGTGACTAGATTTGCACAACTTTCTTTACTCTTGCCTGTCTTAATGAATTGAAGGCATCATTGTTGACCATGTTTAGCTCCGAGGAGTGGAAGACAAACAAGTTTGGAACTTCACAAGAGGGGAGAAGAGTAAAACACATTGTACTAGACAATCGGTTTTGGAAGAATGTCTCCACATGCTTGAAATTTGTTGCCCCTATTATGGTAGTCTTAAGATTGGTGGACTCAGATGTCAAACCAGCAATGAGTTTCATTTATGAAGAGATTGACTATGCAAAAGAAAATATTAGGTCCAATTTTAACAATATTAAGAGGTAAATTTTCAAACTTTTACTCATTCAAGGTTTATTTACTTATGTGTGTGATTGAGGTCGTACCTGACCAAATAGAACGTGTAAATGTAATACTTAGTAGTAAAACCAAGGTCATCTCGTAGTGACCAACCTATAATTCAAAGCTTTCCAGATTGCCATTCAACATAAAGGAGGGGGTTGGCATATTCAAATTCTTACAACAAATTAAATGAAATGCAATAATGATTAAAACGTACTGACTTCCTTGATTCAAATACAATTTCACTTATCATAGGCCACCAAATTAACACCTCTGCCTACTTTCAATCCATTAGACAATAACTTACTAAGCGAAAAATATATTCCAATTTCATTATACAATTAAGCAATACATACATCCATGAATTTGTGATAGTCAAGCTATATACATTAAGCATGAACATAACCCAACCCAAACATATGCAATTAATATGTAAATTAAGCATAAACAGATGAACCAAATACATTCCACGAATTCAACATAAAGACATGGCAAATTTCACAAAAATAATCTCAAAGCTTCATTGCATTTTTCATCAAGGAGTCAATACATGAATTTAGCAAGCCATGTACAAAATAGAACAATAAACCCTAACTTGGGTCTTATTGAAACGCAAATTTAAGAGCTAATGAAAATTCTAAGGGTTAAATATGTTTTTGGTCCCTTAACTTTCAGTGAATTTTGAAATTAGTCCATTTTGAAACTTTGGACCAATTTAGTCCTTCATCTTTCGAAATACGTGGATTTAGTCAAACAACATGTTATGTTCAACAATTGAACTATGCTAAAGGGAATGTGTTAATATACTTTTATATAACAAAGAATATTCATAAGATTGACATTGAGGTTCTTATAAATCTATCACTTGTCTAAGATGGTTGGGGTAGGGCGGTGCAACGAGAAAAACCACACCGCAAGGTTCTCACTCAAGAAACCACAAGTAGCTACCGATGACGCCTGAGAAGAAAATAAATTCATTGTTATGTGTTAAAATGACATATTATATTCACAAGTTAACAAAGATGACTTACCCAACAACATAAGTGTTATGAATAGTCCAAGTGTGAGTCAAAATTTCACATTGGACAAAATGGACAAAAGTTAAACACTATATAAGAATAAAGACCAATAACACCATTGCCTTAAGTTTTTAGGGTTAAAAGTGGTGTCAAAGGCCTTATATGTATAACACTAATGTCATATAAACCCAACCATAAGGGACAAAATAAATTTATTTTCCTCGTTGAAAGCATTTGGTCACATATGCTTATGTGTCAATAAACTTGTTGCCTTCATGAGTGAGTTGGGGTGTGTATAAACACAAAATTGATTTCATATAAGTAAATAGATAAATAAATCATATATATATATATATATATATATATATATATATAATAACTGAAAGACTTACATCATCCATAACTAAATAATGATAATATTTAGTTCCTCTTGTCCCCATTCAAGCTCCAAGACATCTTGGGAATGCAAGTATAGTGGGATATCAAGGTCTCTCCAAAAAATATTAGAATCCCAAGGAACCTGAATCGGCTTATCATTTATGATTTCAACAAGTTGGAGTAATGCTTCAAGAGGATCTTATAAATTATTTGAATTTTTTTAAAAATGTTTTAAACTTAATTTACTTTGAATTGTAATTTTAAAATTTACTTCAATTGTATTTTTCTTTAAATTGTAAAATATGTGTAAATAGTAATTGGACCTATTATATATGCTTTATAAATTTAGGGAGTTCGTGCGATGGAAGACAATGAATTAGGGGGAAAACTGAAATTAGCATGACAAGTATGACGTTAAAACAACTTTATATTCTTAAAAAAGATGTGAGTTTATGAGAATTGTTCCAAGGAATGTAAGGAAATAATCACAACAAATAAACTAATAGTATGAGAAGACAATGTAAAGGTTGACCATGATATAGAGTTGTCAATTTAGATCACTCCATAGGCTTGACCATGAGTCACATAAAGGCCAAAAAAAACACCCCATTAGAAAAGTCCACCACGAAAAATGCCCACAATAACATTATGGGACAATGTCAGTATATGGGCTTCCTTTTAAACATAAAAAATATTAATTTTTTAAATTATATTGGATATATAAGCAACATTTAGTATGAAAACTAAAACTTTAACTCGAACCAACCTTCGACCAGAGTTTGCCCGTCTTGACTTTCATTATGGGTCACCCTTTCTCAATTTTGCTCTTGGACTGACCCGTCACGAACTTCGGCTCGACCAACCTATCTTAAACTTGAACTTGAAGCGACCTGTCTCGACCTTTGATTCTTCCCATCTCATATCGACCCTCGGCCTAAGCCAACTTATCTCCACCCTCAGCCTGACCCGGCCCATCTTGACCCAAGACCCATCTTGAACTTCTGCCTAGACCAAACGTCTCGGCCTTTGGAAAAAATGGTTTGTGTCGACCTTTGGCCTAGCAAGGCCCGTCTCGACCTTCACCCAAGTCAGCATCGTCTCGAGCATCGTCTGACCTGTTCGCCATTAGCCTAGGCTGACCCGTTTGGACCTTCAATTTAGATTGGCCTGTCTCATTAGACTAACTTGTTAGCCATGGGTCATATCAACAACTTTAGTGGTGAGTTTGTTTAAATAATTGAATTGTCCTCACTATGTTGCTATCAACAATTCCTACTACTTGTATTCTCCAAAGTCTTAAGAAAATGGTGATGCAAGAAACATTGAAAATGCAAAAGTCTTTGGGAGAGGTCAATATTTCCTCGTCTCAAGTTGCATTGATAGTGGACCAGTTCCTCTACGCCAACAACTCACTACAAAATATTCATATTTAATAGGGATTATTTACTACAGGTTAATATAACCCCAATAATGGATTTAAGAAACAGAGGGTTTTAGAACCTCTATTAACTACCAAAGGTTTGTTGTGCAGTCGGTCAAAATCTACGACATTTCGGTTAAGGTTGACTTGGTCAAATTCGACCGAATTTCTATCAAGCTCGACTTTATTGAATTTGGTCAAATCTCGGTTGGACCAGACTTAGGAGAATTCGACAAATTTTGGTCATGGCATATTGGGCCGAATTCAACCAGGACTGACTCGATTGAATTATGACAAATTTCAAACGAAGTCATTTCAAATGCGTTTCTTCATAACAATTGAGTTATTAACACCGTTTGACATATTTTTTCTTCAATGTTAGTTGAGAAATGCTTGAGAAACGCATTTGAAATATCAATTAAACTTAACAAAATTCGATTAAAAGAACTAAATTCATATATTTCTAAAGATAGAGTACTAAATTGGTTCAAAGTTTCAAGAATGGACAAATTCCATTTTTTATTTAAAGTTAAGGGATTAAAACAAATTTAATCCAATCATCTTTTGAAGAAGGCCATAAAACTGCTATGGGCATAAACAAAATAAGAACAACATAATGGAAAGTACTTGAGTATGGAAGTTGCGTAGCCTGACCAATGAAAGTAAGGGGAGAGACTTTTATACTATGTATTTGTACTTCATGGTGTTTAATGTAAAGTTTATACATACATCTTATATATTTAGCCGCCCGGAGTTTGGCAAATAAAACAGGTGGAACAAATGACTTTTTTGCAGAATAAAAAAACGTGACTCACATATGATGTATAGGGGAGGATGGGAGTTCGGGGAAAGATACTTTGGCAGGATATATAAATCTAGAGCTATCAAAATGGGTAACCCGGCCTCACCCGGCTCGATCCACCACGGGTTGATGATTTAGTGAGCTAACTCAACCCGACTCACTTTTTAACGAGCCAAAAACATTTGAACCCGTCCCCGGCCCACCACAAGTTGGAGGGTTAAATGGGTTGGCTCACGGGTTCAGTTAATTAAAAAAAAATACAATTTTTTTATTTTATTTTTAGTCAAAACTAAATTATAATTCTAATTAAATTTTAAATAAACTTTAATACAATCCAAATACAAACCAAAATAATAAAAAAAATACAAGTTATTTATGCGTTGGCTAAAAAAACAATTTAACATAATCCAAATGTAAAGCCCAACTTAATAAAAAACACTTGTGTGACCGGGTTCTAGATGAGTCAGCTCAAAAATCAACACGTATTGAAATATGTAAAAAAAATTTCAACCCAACCCGACCCAAACCCGTAGTGAGCCGGGTTGACTCGCGGGTTCCAACCCATTTTGACATCTCTATATAAATCAAAAGATGTATTTGTGCGATTAGTAAAATGTTTATTTTGTTGTTGATAAAAGAAAACAATAACTAATAAAGGTTTTAGTCCATGCATTTCCCTTTTATTTTAGTTTTTGAAAATATAATACTTTGTTTATATATGTCAATTTTGATTTTAAATCAAACCACATTAGTTTGTTGTCGTGGTCAGTCACTTCAACAATTTCAACAAAAATTAGAAACATTTTTTCAAAGTACAGCGATGAAAAGATAAAAATAAAAGTTCAGAGATCAAAATAAAAATAAATGTTAGGGAAAAGCATAGGTAACTGGGAATCCAAAACTGCATTCTTACTTTCTACTTTTTTTTTTATTATAAAAATAACCTCTTTCTGAAATATATGTGTATTGTGTATTGTGAGAGATGATCATGTTATTTAAAGCGATATTAGCATACTATAAAAAGAGACTCAATATTTTTAAAATAAAAGTCAAGTTAATATGTAATTTTGAATAAAATAGATAATATTTCATAGTGATTTGCGTAATATATTGTTTTGTGTTTCAAAGTGGTTGTTGATTCGGAGTAAAACAGGTTCTGCGATGGTCTTAACACGCTTCCACGATAATTAAAAAAGTATTTTGAATCGCTTTCACAGTGTTTCATTATTATTGCTTTCTCTTCTAACTATTCCATTACCTCTCATCAATTCCTTCCATGGAATTCGCAACTTCATCATCCAAACTCCCACGCAAGTACGATGTGCTCATCAGCTTCAATGGAGACGACATGACTTCTATTTAACTTGAAGGAGTGATGCTGAACTGGTGGACAAAATAGTCAAGAGCGTTCTTAATTTATCAACTTTGTCCGCTACAAAATTCCCAGTTGCATTACAAGACCCAATGGAATTACTACTTCAAGCTATAAACAATAAGTCCATGGATGTTTGTACAATAGGGGTATGTGGAATGGGAGGATCGGGTAAAACCACCCTTGCCAAAGCCATCTACCATCAAATTCATGGTACATTCATGCAGAAAAGTTTCATTGAAGATATTGCACAAGTTAGTAAACCAAGAGGGCGTATTCATTTACAGCAACAACTTCTTTCAGATGTCCTAAAAACAAAGGTAGAGATACACAGCGTTGAGATGGGGAGAAGTATGATTCGAGAAAGACTTTTTCGGAAGAGGGTGCTCATTGTACTTGACGATATGGATGACTATCTTCCATTATTAGATCTAAGGAACAGTCGTTCATGGTTAAGTGTGTTAGGTAAACTTAAATGTGGGGTAGTTGGAAGGTGGGTAGTTGGAAGTTGTTATATTAATTGTGAGTTAGGTAGTAGTTATATTTAATGAATGTAGTTGAAGGGTAATGTCAAAAGGCCTATAAAAGGACCATGTAGTGCTTCATTTCAAGATACAACAAAATCTGAATAC
>Ga0214543_1010327_pt1 | contig 13908 bp, 21 predicted proteins | sample CNSS2metaG_FD_160094 | JGI IMG/M metagenome (GOLD analysis project Ga0214543, IMG submission 160094) | Root nodule microbial communities from cowpea collected in UCLA plant growth center, Los Angeles, California, USA - CNSS2 | ecosystem: Host-associated > Plants > Roots > Nodule | place: USA...
CGCCGCATCACCGCAAGCCTTGACGCACAGACCCCGGGCGTCAGGACCACACGACTTCTCCGTCCGCGGACGATTTGGCCTCAGCGCCCGGGGCTTGGTGTGCGCACCCCAGACCATCGACCAAACTGTGACGCGCAGTTTCATATGACACCTCCCGGGATCAGCCGGGATTATCCGGGAAACGGCGGGAAGTGATTGGAATGCAAGGGCTTGGGCGGCCCTTGGCGTGAGCTGGCGGGGCAGACGGCGCGCAAGTTCGAATGTCACCCAGCGGCGCTGCGGCGGGCAAAACGGCGCGAAATCCCCGAGTCTCCCAGCGAACCTGGAATCAAATCGGGCCTCCACGGCTGGCGATTCCAAGTTCGGCCGAAAAGCGGTGAAGCCTTTGCGATTCAATGGCTTCGCGGCACCACGCCGACACCGCCTGATGGCGAACTTGGAATCGGAACTTAGAAATCCGGAGACGCGGATTTAGCGCCTCCATCGGCCCCCGGTGATGATCAGCTCCCGCGCCTGATGCGCCTTGTTGCTGCGGGCGACCGAATAGGTCAGCCGCACCGGCCGCAGGCGGAAGCCGGCGAAGGTTTTCCGGATCTCCGGGACGTCGTTGATCGACATGATGAAGCGGCCTTTCAAGCCCCCTAAAACCTCCGCCATCTGCGCATATTCCGACCGCTCGAACAGGCCTGCGCCGTAGTCCTTCTCGCCGCCGAAGTACGGCGGGTCGAGAAAGAACAGCACGCCCGGTCGATCGTATCGGCGGATAAACTCGGCCCATGGCAGGCACTCGATCGTGACGCCGGCGAGCCGCTCGTGCAGCTCGTCCAGCATCGGCGCGAGCTTCGCTACGTTGAAGCGGGCGCCCGCCGGATCGACACCAAAATTCCGACCTGCAACCTTGCCGCCGAAGGCTGTTCGTTGGAGGTAGAGGAAGCGTGCAGCGCGCTCCAGGTCGGTCAGCGTTGAAGGGTCCGTCGCCTTCAGCCGCTCGAACTCCGCGCGCCCCGTGATCTGCCACTTCAGCATGTCCATGAAGGGCACGTAGTGGCGTTGCAGGATGCGGAAGAACGTCGCCACGTCGCCGGAGCGGTCGTTGATGATCTCGCCCTTCCTCGGCCGCCGCCGGCGCAGGAAAACGCCACCCATGCCGACGAACGGCTCGGCATAAGTATCGTGCGGAATCCGCTCGATGCTGGCGACGATCTTTTTCGCCAGCTGTTTCTTGCCGCCGATGTAGCCTGCGGCCGGCTTCACCGGCTTGTAGACAACTCCTGTACGCATCTCTTCGAATCGCTCCGGCCCGCCTACGGTCGCCGCGCTGCGCAGCAGCGGCGGGTCGGCGAGGACGGTTTCTCTCGTCGTGCGGGTCAGTCTGCCAGGATCGGCCCGCGGTTGGCAGCGTTTGCGCGCTGTCGGCCCCCGCCACTTCCGTGCCGGAGGTAACTCTCATTCGTCGAGCGCCTCGTCGAGGCTCGCCGGCATTTCGCCCGGCCGATACGCAAAGCCCGGATCGATGCCTTCGGGCACCGAGACCGTATTCAGGCTGCCATCGGACAGCCGCACCGTCTTCTCGACCATCTTTGTCGCGGGCGCCTCGTCGGAAACCTGGTAGCCGTAGCGGCGCAGATCATCGTCCGAGAGGCTGTCGACCCAGCAATGGCAGCCCCAGCCGTTCGGCGGGTAATGCGTTTGCCACCACGGATGGTCGACGGGCAGAACCGTGCCGTCCCAGCTCTCGTGCAGCGGGCGCGGATATTTCTGGCCTTCGAGATGACGATAGATCAGATAGGGGCGCGTGCGCTTGACGCGCTGGATCTGCTCCCAGCGGCCGGCGGCGTAGGCCGTCGACATGTTGGTGTCGAAAATCACGCGGCTCCGCCAGCCGCGCGAGCCGTTGTAGCTCCAGCCGTGCTCCTCGACGATGCGATCGAAGTCCTTGCGGAAGGATTCCAGCGTCTCGCCGTTCTCGATCGCCTTCATGACGGCGTCGTGGAAGTCGGCAACCAGCTCGTCCGTCATCGCGCCGGCCACGGTGAAGCTCGCCGAGTGCTCCTGTTGCCAGAGATCGGTCCAGGTCGCGGTCGGAACGTTGGTTTTCCTGCGCAGGAAGTTGATCGCCTCGGTCGGATTGGTCGAGAACGGCAGCACCTCGGCGTGCAGCGATGCCCAGGAGCAGCCGCATGCCCGCGGAATCGATGTGCCGCGATACTTAAGCATCCGGAATCTGCGCCCGTCCGGTGAGATTGGCGACGACGCGCGCCATCCGCATCAGACCCGCGAGATTTCGCTCGGCAATTCCGGGCTTCAGCTTGCGCAACTCCTCCTGGATCTGGTGCAGTGACGTCGAGCGCTCGACGACGGTGCGGATCTCGTTGATGATCGCGTCCGCACCGGCGCCGCAAAGCCGCTCGGCCTGGTCTGCGAGCGCCGCGACGGGATCGTGCACCTCCTGCATGCGCAGCGCGGCGTTCAGCGACGGCGCGGCCCGCGGCGGATCGCCGTCAAAGCCACCAAAGCCACCGAAAGACGGCGCTTGCGCCGGAGCGGTGAGCAGATCCTCGCCGCCTTCGGGCACGGGAATGCCGAGCAGCTCGTTGAAGTACGTCTTCTTGACCTTGAGACCCATCGGCACGAGCTTCGTCGCGCTCTCGACGGTCAATCGAACGTCGGTGTCCTCGGAGCGGCCGATGCGCAGGCGCGGATAAGCCTTCTGTGCGCCGAACTGCAGGTCAATGCCGGGCCGCACCAGGTCGCGGTTCAGGATTGCGCTCAGAGCCTTCGCGTCGGCGCGCTCGATGTCCTCCTGGACCTGCCGATGCTCCTGGCCGACAGCGTGTCCCCCGGCAATCGCGTCCGTCGTCGCGGTCTGGCCGAGCACGGCCTTAGAGACCTGCTGATCGAGCCAGTCGCAGCGCTTCTGATAGAGGTCGCTGCCGGGGCCAACGTTCTTGGACTCGATGAACTCAATCTCCATCGTCGCTGGGATGATGGCAGCGCAGTCGCCTGCGATGTTCGCGACCGCAGTGAACAGCGTGTCCTTGTCTCCCTGCGTCGTACCGGCCGGATATTTGCCGACTCGGACCGGCTGGCCGAAGGTTTGGCTAAAGATCGTCCAGTCGCGCTGGGTAAACGCCTTGAACATCCACGCCCACGCGACCAGGCGCGAGAGGCCGGAGCGGATCGGCAGGCCCGACTTGGCACGGATCACCGTGGTGATGAACTTGAAGGGCGCCAGCGGCGTCTCGCCTGATGATGTCATCGGCACGGTGCCGACGCCATCGGCGTTATAGTCGCCGAGAAGAAGCGGCGTCTCGCCGTCGTTGCGATCGAACCGGAACCAGCGCGGATCGCGCCATGCGAGCTTCTTGACCGCCCAGTCACCTTCCGAGGTGTCCCAGAGAATCTCGGTGATGCTGATGCCCTTGCCGATCGCATCGAGCATGTCGAACAGCTCGTCCTGGAGCGTGTCGCGCTTCAGGACGCCTTCGACCCAGGCGGCGTGCGCCTTTGCCTCCGCAGTGTCGTCGGCGGGATCGACGGTGACGTCGAGCTGCGACACCTGCCGCTTTCGCGTGCCGAGCACGCCGGCATAATGCAGATCGCGCTCCTCGATCTGCTCAGCCAGCTCGAAGAAGCGGAGCGGATCATAGGCATCTGCCGCCCTCAGGATGTTGGCGAGCCTGATCGGATTGAGACCATCGGCCGGATAGCCCGAGATCGGCGATCGCACGCTGCCGACGCGCGGGCCGGCGATCTCTTCGGTCAGGATTTCTCGCTGGATCGGGCGGCCGAACTGATCGAGGATCGGTGACGTTTTAAGGGCCATTAAAAGCCTCCTCGAATGCGTGCGCCGAGCGGCGGCTTCCACCAGCCGCGGCCGTCGTCTTCGTCATCAGGGCCGCCGGCGACCGCCTTGGTCGCGGCGGACTGATACCCGGCCTCCCAATAGTCCTGCCTCGACGCGAAATAGGAAAGCATGCCGGCAATCGCGGAATCGCCGTGGCGCGGAAATCCGTCTGTCCCCTTGAAGCGGTGATCGTCGGGGACCTTGATGATACCGCCGACATAGGCGAGCGCCTGATGATCGCGCAACACGTCGTCGTGCTTGGGACGAACGACGGTCTTGTCGCCGAAGGCCTCGACGTAAGGCGTGGCGTTGAGCCGATACCATTGCTGGCTGAGTTTCACCTCGTAGATGCCGGAATATTTCAGCGCCGCGGCTTCCGCCAGATAGGCGCCGTTGCCGGTGGCATCGAGCGCGCCGGCGCCGCGCCGCGGCAGCCGGTCGATGACGTAGAACAGGATGTCGCGCTGCTGATCGAACGGCACGTTGCGCAGCTCGATCAGGAGCGCGCACGTGCGCGTGAGATTGTCCTCGATAGCGTCAATCAGATATTCGCTACCGTCGCCACTGCGGGCGAAGTCGACGCCGAACACGTGCCGCAGCTTCGGGTCGAGCTCGTCCAGGATCGGCTTCAACTGCTCCTCGCAAAACCGCAAGGCCTCGGCCTTGCGCCGGTCCTCAGGCAGGTTCCTGAAGCTGTCCGGCTGCACCCAGCGCACGATCGGGATGCCGTCGCGCATGCAGGACTCGATCTGCACGCGCGTCAGCGCCGCGCCTTCCGACTCGGCCGGGATGCAATCCAGCTCCTGCGCCATCGCCGCGGTGCGCACGCCATAGGCGGCGCGGATCTCCGCTTCCCATTCGACTTCCGCCTCTTTCGAGTACGGCTTTCCTCTCATCAGGCAGACGCGCCGGAACAGGCCGTTTTCGATCGCCGTCCGGAAAGGGATCAAGTGCAGGCTGTACGGGATCTTGCCGGCCTTGGTCTCCAGGATCAGCTCGTTGAAGGCGTTCAGGACGCCGTTGTGGGTCGAGATGATGACGATCTTGCCGCCCCAGATCAGCAGCGCGTTCACCGCATCGAGCACCAGGCGCACGTCCTTGTGGAACGCTGCCTCGTCGACCACGACCTTGCCCTGCAGGCCGCGGATGTTCTCCGGCCGCGACGACAAAGCCTCGACGCGGAAGCCGGATGCGAAGATGACGCGGAAGGCCGAGATGAAGCTCGACGAGCCGTCGTCTTTCTGATCCTCGAACAGGAATTCTTCGATCGCGCCTTGCTCGCCGGCGACGATGCGGGCGAAGTGCGCGACGTAGCCGATGAACTCGCGGCCCTTGTCCTTGGTGTCGCCGATGTAGAACACGTTCATGCCGCCATCGGCGCGGCTCTTGGCGGCCAGCAACGTGTCGTCGAGCGCCTCGGCAAAGGTAATGCCGGTGCGCCGGCCCTTCTCGCCGAGCTTGAGATCGCTGTCGTCTTCGAGCCATTCGCGCTGATGCTTCATCAGCACGCCCTCGGCGAGCGGATCGAAGTCCTCCGGCAGCTCGGCGCCGCGCAACAGCTCTTCCGGCAGCTCGGCCGGATTGCGAGATAGGATGGTCCCAACTGAGACGACTTCGGTCATTTCACACCGCAACATCGGATTGGTGCCCGGCAAACTTGCCAGGCGAAACGAGGTGGGCCATTCTCAAGGTATGGGGAAATGGGATCAGGGTCTTGGAGCGATCGGGCTGATTGGACTCGCCGCCGTTATGACGGGGCTGGTCGCCATCGGCGCGCCGATGGCTTCTTCGCACAGCACGCTCGAACTGAAGGATTGGCTGGGCTTTGCTGGAAACATCCTTGGTGGCTTTGTGACCTTGATCGCGGCCTATGTAGCTTGGAAGGCCGTGCAGCCGCAGATTTTGGCTCAGCGAAATGCAACCCTGCTCGATGTCACGACGAGAGAAGAGGATCGTCTCGAAGCTGAACTCGCGGCCATTAACGCGCTGGACCAACTTTACTCGGCCACGGTGAGGATCCACGAAAACAAGGTGGCCAGCTTGTACTTCACCGCGCTTTCTGACGAAGGCATTTCGTCGAGTCCCTCCACCACCTACAGCACAATCCAAGCGAAAGTCGCCGGTCAATTTCCGCCCGGAATGATCCGAGTTCTCGCATTTGGATACTCTGACCTTCACGATGTATTGGCAGACCTTGATGGCGTCGAGCGGCGAATTCAGGTCGATCAGGTACACGGACGGGAGCCGACCCCGGAGAGCCTTGAAACCGCCTCCCGCCTCCGTGAATTGGTCGCCATGTCCGAGGACATCATCAGTACGTTTATGTTCAAGCTCTTCAAGAGGCGGGATCTCATTACTGATACGCTGCTTCCCATCTGCAGAGCACGCATAGAAGAGGGATTGGGCCTTCCTCACAAGCAGCCCCTTCACGACTGACCCTTACGTTTGATACCGAGAATCTTGTCCTTGATGGCGTCGACGGTCTCGGCCGACAGGCCCTTTGTCTTGGCGACGGTCTCGACGGCTTCGGTGGCCTTGCTCTTCAGCTCGGTTTCGATCTTGCGGCGGCCGTCCGCGCTGATCTTCTTGGCCTGCTCGGCAGCGACCAGCGCGCGCGAGGTCATCATCAGCATCTCGGCCGTACCGCCATCGGCCTTAAGCTCGCCGGCGTTGCCGAGCATCTCCGAGATCAGCGTCTTGATCGTCTCTGCCACCATCAGCGTGATGGAATTATCGCCGGCCTCGTCCAGCTTCGGAGCGATGATCGCCGCGATCTCGCGCGTCTCTTCCAGGCGCCGGCCGAGCAGCGCAACGCGCATGGCCGTGCGGTTGAAGGCTGAGCGCGAGATCTCCGGCACCTCGGCGCTGGCGTCATGCGCGAGCGAAGCCGCCCTTAAACGAGCATTGAACTCGTCCAGGATCTCGAGCTGCGAGAGCTTGCGTTCCTTGAGCTGCTCGAAAGCCCAGACCTTGGCTTCATCCGCCCAGTCCGGCAGCTTGTCGATCTCCGACAGCCGGCCGCGGCGCGCCTTTGCATGCTGTGCCATCGGGCGTCAGCCCTCCGGCGGGCTGGGGCGCTTGACGCCTTCGATCAACAGTCGCCGCTCGACATGCTCGACGCCCTTCGCCGCAAGGGTGACGATCCAAACGGTGCCGGCGCTCGCCTTGGTTACGGCGTTCATGTCGGCGAGCCAGTCCAGCTCGCCGCGAATCCAGTCGCGCGACTTGGCGATGCCGAAGGATTCCAGCACCTGCTGAAGCATGCTGTCGTTCGAGGTGTAGTTCCCCTGGCTGTGCAGCTCGCGCAGGATAATCAACCGCGCGTGCTCTCGAATGATGTCCCGGCTCATCGGTCAAACCCCGCCTGTTCCAAAATCTTCTCCTGAAGCCTGTCCGCAATCGCAGCCACGGGCCGAATACGCTCCGAGAGAACGGCCACGTCGCCGGTCAATCTGCCGATCATGCCTTCGAGCTTGTTGACCATGGTGTGGTCGGGCAGATGATCCATGTTGGTCTCGATGCGTGTTGCGCGGTCTTCGAGCAGATCGAGCTTTGCGACGGCGACGACGACCGTCTCCTTATCCGCCTTTCCGTCGACGAGCTTCTTGGTCTCCGTGAAGCGACGGTCGATGTCCTTCGAGCGGCCATTAAAGAGGCCGTAGAGCATCGAGGCGGCCGATAGCGCAATGGCGACCCACGGCGCCCAGTCGTTGACGTTCACTGCTCACTTCCCCTTGCTGAGCCGCTCGCGCTGCCGCTTCTGACACTCGCGCGAGGCGTCGATGTTGGCGTTGGCTTCACCGAGCGCGACGGCGTATTCGCCGACTTTCTGCCACGGATCGATTTGCTCGGTGACGACGGGATCATCGACGTTCCGCGCCAGTTCTTCGCAGGCGGGCGACAAGGCCAGGCTTTGCCTTGGCGGCGTCGGCGCCGGCAGCCGGCTTTCGACGTTGGAGGCTGTGCACCCACTCAACAACGCCAGGACGAGGGCGACAAATGGCGGCAGTAGGATCATTGCCAAACTTCTCCTGATACTCACTGAGCCGGCCCTTCGCGAGCGCCGTCGCACTGTCGGCCTCCTTCTTCAGCTCCGTCGCGGCCGCGGCGGCGTTCTTCTGCTCGCCGAGCTGAAATTCGGTCCAGGCGAGATCGCTTCTGGTGCGCTCCAGCTCGTTGCGTTGGTCCGCGTCCCTGTGGCCAAGAAGGAAGATCAGCGCTGCGGCGCTGGCGAGGCATACGACCCGCGCCAGCTTGATGAAGGGCCTGGTGGCGGGAATGAACGTCTCGACGAACGGCACATGCGCGACGACGTAAGCGGCGATCCCGACCACGGCGATGATAATCAGCGTCAACGGCGCGGTCGCGAGCTGCCAGAACAGCTCGGCCGAGAAACCGTTGACGGTCTCGACGACGTCCAGGACGCATTGCGCGGGTGAGAAGACGCCGCAGCTCATGCCGGCGCTCCCGCCGGCACGTCGGCGAGCACGTCGCCGTCGATCGCGCGCCGCGCTCTCTTGCTCTTGTAGCTCGCCCAGAACGAATAGAAGAGTGCGCCGAGCGAGGCCAGAACGCAGAGCATGACGATCGCGGTATAGACCTTCGTCAGGATCTCGGAGGAGTACGCTGCCGGCGCGATGGTATCGCGAGCCTGCTCAAGCACGGCGGTGACGGTGCCGCCGCCGATCGAGGCCTTGACGGCGTCGTTAGCGTCGACCGCCGGCTGCGCCACGTCCGAGGCATAGGCCTTGGCGTCGCCGAGCTGCTGATGTGCCGCGACCGGCTGCGGCCCGACCGATCCGGTCGCCCAGGCCTGGCCGATCTGCTTGAGATTGGCGATGCGCTTCGCCCAACCCTTACCGAAGTCTGGCCAGGTGGAGAGGTGTTGACAGAAGCCGAGCCGCCGCGCGCAGATCTCGGCGATCAGCGCGTCGTGATCGGGATGGTTCTCGATCGCCGCGAGCGTGGCTTCGCCGATGTGGCCGTCGCAATCGTTCATGCGCAAGCTTCGCTGCAGCCACAGGATCGCCTGGCGCGGCCCGGACATGATGCCGGAATCGAACACCACGACGTCGATGCCATCAGGCAGGTCGTCGCCGCGGACCGCGTCCCAATACTGGACCTTGTAGATCTCATTCCGCTCGGCTTCCCACGCCGGCGTGAAGCGCATCGCCTTGGTGAGCGGCTGGATGCGGCGGCCCTTGCGTGTGCGAAAGCCGTCATAGACGCGCTGGATGATGCCTTCGAGCGTGACGCCGCCGGGATCACGGGGATGGTTCGCCCAGCCGCCTTCGTAGGCGAGAATGACCGGCATGCTCTTTGGGAAGTTCTCTCTCATTCGAGCATCCTTCCGAGCTTCTCGGTGATGACGTTCACGCGCCCGGCGTCGATCATCCCCAGAACGCGCGCGGCGCCCCGTGAGAGGTCGATGGCGACACCGGTGGATTTGGCAGGCCCGCGGTCGTTGACGCGGCAGATGACGCTCCGGCCGCGCCAGTGCACGCGCACCAGCGTGTCGAAGGCAAAGGTCGGATGGGCGCAGGTCAGATCGTCGGCGTCATAGGTCTCGCCGCTGGCGGTGTAACGGCCGGTCTGCTCGCCGGACCAGGTCGCGACGCCGGCATAGACCATCTCCGCGCGCGCGGGCGCGGCGGAAACCATCAGCACGAGGGCCACGCATGCCCACGTCAAAGCGCTTTTGAATGAAGGTTGAAGCAAGCTGGCCCCCGGCTGAGGAGGCCACAATCCCGGAATTGCTCGAAATGTCCGACCCTGACAGGTGTCAGGCCGGTGATGTTCCGGTGCGCTACTCTCGCACAGGCTGCGTAGAAGTCAAAACAGCCTGCCTTGCTTGTCGTTCTTCGGCTTGCCATGCCGCGCGCGGTGACGGTGCACGGTGCGCTGGGTCAGGCCGAGCTGCTGCGAGATCTCGGTCGAGGATTTGCCCTCTCGATCGAGAGCATAGACGCGCTCGGCAAGCGAACGGACGAATTGCCGGTAGGTTCCACCGACGTGCAGCGGGATGTCGATGCGCTGGCCGCGGCCGTCGACCTCGAAATGTGCGCAGATCTTGCGGGCCAGCTCGATGCCGACGCACTCGGCCAACCAATAGCTCTCATAGCCGTCCAGAAGCTTGCGCTGCGCTGGGAAGTAGACGCGCCGTCCGCCGTGCTTGGCGGCGATCATCAGGGCGGCGGTCTCACCTGCCACCTCCGCGATCTCCGCCAGCACGCCGGGCAGCACCTTCGTCATCGTTTCGGCTTCATTCGCTTGGGCTTCATCTGCGGCGTGAGGACGGTGATGACGACGCCCTTCATCACGACGTAGTGAAAGCCATCGGCGGCGATCGTCATCTCGCGGGCGCCGAGCTGCTCGGCCGCGCCGGCGGCGCGATCGAGCGACTCGGCCAGGTGCCGGCGCAGGCCCTCGACGTCGAGCCCGCCAACGCGCTCGATGAAGCGGAGCAATGCGTGGTCGCAGACGCGCAGCGGCCGGGCCATGGCTCACCCCGCGCGCCAGGCCGCGCCCGGCCCGGCACTGGCGAAGGCCGCGCCAGCGCCCTTGCGCGGCCGGTAATCGCGCTGTTGCGAGCGCACCAGGTGCGACGGGCAATAGGGAGTGCATTCGTCGTTGGCCTTCGGAGCGCCGCAGAAGAAGAACCCTTCGGCTTGGGGGTCGCCGACCGGCCAATGGCAACACGCATTGTCGAGCTGCGCGAGCGTGCGGCGCTGCTCCGGTGGGATCTGCTGGTCGATGATGCTCGGCGGTATTGGCGCATCCTTCGGCGGCAGCTTGACTGGCCTGCGCGCAGCCGCGTCGGTGATACGCTGGCGCCTTTTGGCCCGGGATTGCCCGGCGGCGCGGCTCTTCTTTCGGTTTGCCTCGGAAAGGCCGCTCCGGTGGACTTTGCCGATGACCGCGTTGCGGGTGACACCTCCGATCTCGCCGGCGATCCGCGCCGCCGAGAGGCCGCTGTTGAAAAGCGCCAGGGCGACGCGCGTGCGCGCCGCCGTCCAGCCTTTTTCGCGCCGGGCTTGGTCGAGATCGCCGGCAGCGAGATCGGCCCGAGTCACGACAGTTGCAGCGCTCATGCCGACTCTCCTGCCTGGTCGAGCCGCGCAAGCGCACCGCGAAGCTTGTTGCCGAGCGCCTTCTGGACTTCGTCGTAGTCGCGGGTGGACATCGTTTCCCATGGCCGGTTCTGGCGGACGATCTTGCCGGCGTAGAACTGCAGATCCTCCATCGGATCGACCGCCTGGCCGACCGCCTTGACGGCGCCGATCTCGATCAGCTTCTTCCACTGCGCATTGAGGATCGCGCGCTTGCTGGCGATGACACGGTCGCCTTCGGTGAGGTCGTCGAGACCACGACCGCTCGGCCACTCGACGCCGCCGGCGCGTTCGAGCCACGACTTCAGCCCTTCGATCGCGCTGGAGGCGGCCTGCGCGTCCTTCAGGAAACGGACATGCGAGACGCCGGTCTGCCGCTGCAGGAATGCCAGCATGGCACGGTCGGTGCGCTCGCGCACAATGCCGAGATTGTAGCCGGCGATCCACAGCGCGCGCAGCTTGCCGCCGATGGCGCTATCGAGGCCTACGACCGCACCGCGGATCTCGGCCTCGCCGGCGACGCTACGCAGATCCTCGATCACGCGACCGGCCTCGCTGGTCGTCAGCTCCTTAGCGGAGCGTTTTCCGTTGGCGCGCCGCGCGAGGAAGTCGCGATAGGTGTCGTCGTCGAACTTGGCTTTGGCCTTCAGCACGTGGATGGTCGAGATCATCGACGTGGTCGCAAGATGGGCAGACAAGGGCATCGAGTACTCTCCTGTTTGAAACGGCTTTTCTTGTTGATCAGGCGGCGACCTGGCCGTCAGCCTGGTCGAGGAACAGCGCGACCGCATCGGCCACCACGTCTTCCGGCTTCTCGCCGGTGTTGGTGCAGTAGCGGCGCAGGGCGGCATCGAGCGCGAGCCCGAGGTCATAGCCGCCGGTGCGCGGCGTCGGCTCGGAGAGCAGCGTGATGGATCGCGCGCGGCGCGGCAGGAAGGTGATCCATCCGCGCTCCTGCAACCCGCGGAGAAGTTCGACGACGCGTCCCGGTGACTTCAGTCCCAACATTGCTGCAAGCTCCCTTCGGCTCGGCGTTTGTCTGTGTTTGGCTTGGTGACGCTCGATCAGCTCCAGGCATTCGCGCTGCCGGGCTGTGAGGCCGATGCGGATGAGAGCCGGCGTCATGCCGCCGACTCCGAAATCTCGGCGCCGAACGGCTCGACCTCGAACATCTCGCGGCCCTTCGGGATCGAGACGCCGGGAATCGTGCGCGCGAGGTCCGGGTTCTTCAGCATTGCATCGCGGTCGATCTCGACTTTGACGCGCAGGAAGTTGCCGTATGAAGCCGCAGTCGGGAGGTCTTTCTTCTCGACCGCCTCGGCCTTCTTCAGCGAGATCAGCTCGACAACGGCATCTTCGCCGCCGGTAATTTTGACCTTGGGCGGGTTGTTGCGCCACTTCACGGTGCCGGTGCCGAAGTCGACCGTCTTGGTGCCGCTGTTGCCGAGCAGCTGCTGACGGTTCGCCGCGCAGTACGTGTGCAAGCCCTTGTAGATATCCTCGGCCTGCTTGAGGAACGGCGCGGCGAGATCCTCGGCGGTCTTCTTGGCGCCGGCCAGCGCCTGGTTCAGATCCGCTTCGATGCGCATGATCTCGATCGCGACCTTGCCGTATTCGGCGATCATCTCGGCCGCCTCGCCGCGGTTCTGCGGAATGCGGACATCGGCTGCCGCGGCCTTTGCTTTCACCATGGTGGGTCTACTCCTGACTTTGGGTTGGAACGGTGGTCGGTGAACGGCCGAAGCCGAGCGCCTCTAACGAAGCGCCGACGACGGCGATCTTTTCGAGGGTCTCGCGGCGCAGCTCGGCGCGCGCGGGCGTGCCGCGCGGCTGCTCGTCCATGCGGTTGGCGGTCTCGAACATGTCGTAGGTGAGATCGGCGACGTCCTGGAGCCGGACGAGGTACGCCGCCATGGCGATGATCTCGACGGTCGAGGCCTGCATCGCGAAACGCTGCTTGGCCTGGTGCGAGGAATGACCGACGATGGATTCGGCCACCGCGCTGGCGTCGACCGCGGAGATCTGCGAAGCGAGCTTAGCTTCGATCATGCCGGCGACGGTCGTCATGATGCGCCTCCGTCGGGTCTCTGGCCTGAGAGGATGCGAGCGACGATGCGGTCGAGCCGAGCCTTCGTGAGCGAGACGACGTTGGGGCCGCCATCGACGCCCATGTCGATCGGCACGACGTTCGAGGCCGGCAGCTCGGCCGCCCGTGCCATCGCGTCGAACGTGTCGTTTGCGATGCCAAGCTCCATCAGCCCGACGCGGGCCATCGCGGCGCGCAGCTCGCGCTTGAACTCGGCCGCCTCATAGGTCGTCATCGGCGCACGGCCGGAGACCATCGCGTCGAAGCGGTCGTAGAGCGCTTGCAATTGTCTGGTGACGCCCATCATCGCGTACCGTCCGGAATGCGCGAGTTCGGGCACTTGGCAATGCCGCCGAGACCGCGGCAGGTGCGATAGCAGCGGCTGCTCGCCTCCGAGGAAAACGGCGGCACGACCTTCTGGAAGTCCAGGCATTGATCGCGCCCCATCTCGCCGTACACGGGGCACATGACCGTCGCGCCGAGTAGCGCGCCGCGCACCTTCTGCTCGACGGCACCCATGTCGCCCTTGTAGTTCTTGGCGAATACGTGGGAGAGCACAGCGGCGGAATAACCGATGTTCTTCGCCGCGCGTGTCGCGGTGATGCGATCGGCTTCCTCCGCCAGCGCCTGAATCCAATCCGGGGCAGGATCGCCCCAAGCCGCGCGCGCTTTCTCTATGAAGGTCTGTTTTTCATACCTCACGACTTCACCTCCTTGGCGATCGGCGCGGTGCCCATGAACTTCTTCAGGTTGGGGTCCCAGACCGACTTGCCGTTGATGTGCTTGAGGCTCGGCGGCAGCGGGCCGGTGTCCATGCCGGGCTTGAGGCGCCAGGCCGCTGCGCCACCGCGCCCGTTGACGCCGCC
>Ga0214543_1010329_pt1 | contig 13905 bp, 9 predicted proteins | sample CNSS2metaG_FD_160094 | JGI IMG/M metagenome (GOLD analysis project Ga0214543, IMG submission 160094) | Root nodule microbial communities from cowpea collected in UCLA plant growth center, Los Angeles, California, USA - CNSS2 | ecosystem: Host-associated > Plants > Roots > Nodule | place: USA...
AGGTTTTGCAAGCATAATGCAGGGTGAGTTTGAAATGTCAATGATGGGAGAATTAACCTTCTTCCTTGGTTTGCAAATTAAGCAAATGGAAGAAGGGACATTCATATCTCAATCTAAATATTGTAAGTAAGTACTTAAAAAATTTGAAATGGATAATGCTAAAGCAACAAGTACTCCTATGGCAACTTCCTGCTATTTGGATAAAGACGAATCAGGTATTGAGGTGAATCAAACTATGTTTAGAGGTATGATAGGGTCTCTTTTATATCTTACTGCAAGTAGACCTGATATTATGCAATTTGTATGTGTTTGTGCTAGATATCAACTACAGAGGCTGAATACATAGCTGCTGGAAATTATTGTGCTCAAATTCTCTGGATGAAACAACAGTTAGAAGATTATAATATTTTTCTAAATCATATACCTTTGAAATGTGATAATACTAGTGCTATTAATTTAACCAAAAATCCCATCATGCACTCTAGGACAAAACACATTGAAATTAGACATCATTTTTTAAGAGATCACATAAGTAAAGGCAATTGTGAGATAGAATATGTAGATACCAATCACCAATTAGCTTATATTTTTACCAAACCTTTAGCCAAAGATAGATTTTATGAACTTAGAAGAGATCTGGGAATCTTAGAAGTGTCTTAAAAATGCACCAAATTGAACAAAAATGCACAAATTTGCACTTTATAAAAAATTTCGAAAAACAGTGTTAATAATCGATTACCACTTATGGTAATCAATTACCAGGTCCTCTTTCTATTTATGGGTTCTCAGATTATGAGCAAATAATCGATTACCACTTATAGTAATCGATTACCAAACTTCTCTGAACATTTTATTTTCCAGATTATGAGAAAATAATCGATTACCACTTACGGTAATCAATTACCCACCTTCGTTGCCCCATTCTGGACTCTGCAATATGAGCAAATAATCGATTACCACATTTGGTAATCGATTATCCTTCGTCGTTGCGCGTTAACCTTTCCTCAATTCCAATTTAAAAGTGTTTGGTTGTTTGTTATATGTCAGCACTCATTCTGTAGGCATAAATAAATTAGATTTAAGAAGCCAAAAGCGTGTTTTCCTTGGCTTCAAGCCTGGCACCAAAGGCTATGTTTTATATGACATTCATTCCAAATCTATTATCGTACCCCACAACGTCCTTTTTCATGAAACTATTTTTCCCTACCCTGCTTCATTATCTCCTCCACATGATTCCCTTGTTGCATATCCCTCTACCAACAATGACTTGTTTCATTTTGATATTCCCATTTCATCTGCCACAACTACAGGAAACAATGATATTTCTAACATACCTACTTCTGATACTTCTCAAATTGCAGTTCACGACACTTCTCACCTAACAGCTTCTGATAACACTCAAACAAAAGTTCTTAGGACTTCTAATCGTCTTAAAAATAGGCCTCGATACTTACAAAATTACTATTGTGGTTCTGCTTCCACATCTGATTCAGCCTTCTCTACTCCCTATCTTATTCATCATTTTCTTTCTTATGATAAATGTTCTTCTAATCATACTTCTTTCTGTCATAACATATCTGCCCAAGGTGAACCCTCTTCATATAAAGAAGCCATTCAAAGTGACTATTAGAAAGAAGCTATGTTTGCAGAACTACCTGCTCTTGATAGAAACGAAACCTGGACTTTAGTTTCTCTTCCTCTTGGCAAGAAGACCATTGGATGCAGATGGGTTTATAGGGTCAAGCATAAAACAGATGGTTCGGTGGATAGATACAAAGCTTGTTTGGTTGCAAAGGGGTTCACACAAACTGAAGGGATTGATTACTTTGAGACTTTTTCTCCTGTTGTGAAGTTGTCTACTGTCCGCATTGTTCTTGCCTTAGATGTTGCTCACCATTGGTTCATCCTACAATTAGATGTTGACAAAGTTTTTCTGCATGGTGAGTTGGATGAAGAAATTTACATGAAACCTCCATATGGACTTTCTCTTCCTCATCCTCAATATGTGTGCAAATTTCACAAGTCTGTGTATGGCCTTAAACAGGCCAGCAGAAATTGGAACAACAAGCTTATATATGAACTTCTCACTTTGGGTTATTCTCAAAGTGTCGCTGATTACTCTCATTTTGTCAAGCATTCTGGTTCGACCATCACAGTATTATTGGTTTATGTTGATGATGTAGTACTCACTAGTAATGACATTTCTGAGATTCAAATGGTTAAAAACCATCTTCATGATAAGTTTCACATTAAAGATCTTGATCATCTTAAATATTTTTTAGGGCTAGAAGTTGTTCGGTCTCCACAAGGCTTAATTTTGAATCAGCGAAAATATTGCCTCGACCTTATCTCTAAAGCAGGCCTTCTTGGTTGTAAACATGCACCTTCGCCCTCTGATCCTGCCACCAAATTACATGCTGATGAAAGAGTGTTGTTGTCTGATCCTTCTTCCTATTGCAGGCTCATTGGCTGATTCCTTTATTTGACTCACACGCGACCTGACATATGCTTTGTTGTTGAACTAAGTCAATTCATTTCCCCACCCCGTGAACTCCACATGAATCAAGCCTTAAGAATTGTTTGCTATTTGAAAAATGCTCCAGGGTGTGATCTATTTTATCAATCCAACATTGAGTTTAAAATCCAAGCTTTTTTAGATTCTGACTGGGCCACTTGTGCTACTACACACTATTCTGTCTTTGGTTTTTGCATCTTCATAGGCACCTCTCTAATTTCTTGGAAATCCAAGAAACAAAGCACGGTCTCCAGGTCTTCTACAGAAGCTGAATACCGTTCTTTAGCCTATCTCATGTGTGAACTTCAGTGGATCCAATACATCCTTTGTGACCTACATCTTTCCATTCCTACCCCTTATGTCACCTTTTGTGACAATAGTTCAGAAATCCAAATTGCCAAAAACCCCACTTTCCATGAGCGTACTAAACATGTAGAGATTGATTGCCACCTCATACGTCAAAAAATTCTTGATGGTCTCATTCATCTTCTTCACGTTCCTTCCACTCATCAACTTGCGGATGTTTTTTACCAAGTCTCTCCATCCTACACCGTTTCACACAGTTGTTTCCAAGCTTGGCTTAGAAAATCCATATGCCCAGCTTGAAGGAGGGTGATAGAGATATATATCATATATCTTTTTCTCTATTTTTCCCCCTTCTGTTTCATTTTGTTATTCTATTTTTTAGTTTTTGTTACCTTCCCCAATTGTATGCTTGTGTTATATAAGGCCAAGCTCTGATATTGTAAAGTCACGTTGTTTCCTTCAATGAATAACAAAAGCCATTTTTGTAACACCCCATTTAATTTAATATGCAAAATTAAAGGAAGCGTCACATATAGATAACATACTAGCGTAGTCCTGGAGTTTTAAAACTTAACTCCTTACAACCCAAGGCACACCACGATGCCCAAAAGAAAACTGGATAAAAGTTTACAAAATGTATATAAATCCAAGGACAAACAAGTACATGGGCCACAACCCTAAAGAAAAGCCCATAAAGAAAATCAAGCCCAGTCCACGCGGACTATGCAGCAGAATCATCACCTCCATGTCACCCACGGGTGTTCCTCGTATCTGCTCACACCAACAAATTGATGATCATCGCAAATGAGAGTACCACACAGCAGGACACACAACAATAAAGTAGGGTAAGCTAGAGCATAATGGATTTCATTCATGCAATCAAATATATTTTCACAATTCCATATACACATATCAACCAAGCATGTTATGACTTCACAGACATTACACTAAGACACAACTCGACTCATCCGGATACATATAACCTGGTCGGACTCAGCGGATGCTTGCACTTGTGGTGGATACCTCTGCTCACCCCCGAGTTGCTCACCCCCGAGCTATGTGTTATAAATGTTACAATGAATCAATTTCCCTCACCACAAGGTTAACCCTTAATGAATTTCAGGTCTCCTGCTACTCTCACCACAATAGTAAGTCTGCTCTAGGTGAGACTAACTGACTCCTTAGAGTGTCAGGATGCAATCTTACCTTGAATCCTTACCAAGTTATACAGATGGGGCACCACCATAGACACCCACTAACAGGGGCCGTGGAATTATGTCCCGACCACTGAAGCACGACCTTGGAATCTCACCTAGAGAATTCAAGGAATTACGCACTGACTACAACCAAACATAATCAAGCAAACAATTAATAATTATCACTCATATATACATACATATATGTCAACTCTCATAACCAACCTCTTTCATATTCCAGGTCAAACCAATACCAGCACATCATGCTTCATCAATGAATCAGAATCTCAATCCATCTCATAACCATGCCACTTTCGCAACCAACCATTTCATGCCAAGGATTTATTCAAGTTTGTCATTCATAACTCATACACCCTCCCACACATGCATATTATACCCTTCATGCCATTATACAATAACCCCATCAATTACATGCCAAACACAAAAGAGCAAGGAAGGAAACACCAAACTAGCGCGTACCCTCACCCAGCTCGTCGCTAAGGCCGAAAGGGTCTCACTTAGGCGAGAAGGACTCTCGCTCAGGCGAGCTCCCCTTCGCCTAGCGAGAGCTCGATAAAACTGGACAAAAACAAACGCGCCAGCTCGCTTAGGCGAGCTCACCTCGCCTGAGCGAGGCAGTCTCTTGCTCAAAACCAGGACCACCCGCCTGGGCGACAACTCGCGCAGAAGGCCTGGGTGAGCCTCCGCCAGACTCGCTTAGGAGAGTCTGACTCGCCTGGGCGAGATTACCAGTTCTCGCCCTGATCTCACCTATAGCAGATGCATTTTCAAATCCAAGCAATCATACAAGGTATTCCACGCACCAAAAATAACGACTAACCCATACAAACATCAAGCAAGCTCAAGAACAGGCCAAAAATAACTTAAACTCGAAACCCTAACTTCCCGTACCTGAAAAAAGGGTTAACAGAGGCCTTGACGGCACGACAACGAGCATTGTAGCTCTAGGAATGAGCTAACGAGCTGAAAACAGAAGGAAAACGGAACCAAGGGATGGATTATTACGAAACCCTGACTGGGAATACGAAGAAAGATCAATGGAAAACCATACAAGCTAGAAAGAGGCACTTACGTGGAGTAGGAGCTGGGTTCAAGTTAGCTCGAAGAAGGCTTAGGGCAAACCCTAGCAGAGTGTCCTATGAGAGTAAGGAGAAGGTGACGGCTGATTCTGTGAAAGAGTGAGAGTGGGAACATTAGGACAAACTTGAGATCAGCTTTATCCTTTGGGCCAGCTCTTTGATCCATCATATTTGGGACAACCCTTTTTGTTAAAGGTTACAAAAAGAATAGGGCCTTACAATTTCTTTCTCTCTTTCTTAATACACTAACAATAAGAGGAAGAGGAGTTGGTCGCAGATGGATGTAATAATTTAAAATGATCATCATATTAGAAGAATATGCTTCCACATTTTTTTATTTTTTCTTTTCAAAATAATATGAATCATAACTCACAAATTATAATAGTTTAATTAATAAATTATCAATGTAATTTCTTTTACAATATCCACTACTTAGAAATAACCCTATATATGGCTTTAAATTAATTTTATTGGAAGAGTTCAATAATTTTTAAATATATTATTAAATAACAGTATAAGAAAGTTGTACATATATCCCAGTTACATTGTTTTGTACTAATGCCTAATTGTTACATTTATCATTGAAGTTTAAAACTATAATGTAGTATAGTATTTATAGATATGAAATTGTTTTTTAACACATGTTAATTATTTATAATTTTAAATATAAAATGCATAACTAAATTAATATGAAACTTTGTATGTAAGGAATTATAAAATAGGATTTAAAAGATAAATTATATATAAAAGATAAATTTTATTTTTAGAAATCATAATATATATCTTCTTTTTATAATTTCTCTAAGTTTCTTTTTACGATTTCCTTTTTCAAACCAAGTTTTAGGATACATAACTCACTTGAAAAAAACTGACTATAATGTGAACTTTATTTTCTCTTTAGTTTTCATATCTCTTATGTCTATTGTTTAATGCATGTGTTGTTTGAGTCACCACATATATCAATTGAGAAAATAAGAGTCATTTTAGTAAGATAGGATTTACATCTTATGTACCATAATTTAATTATATTTTTAAACTTATGCAATATTGAAAAAGTGATGGTATTTCATTTTATTTGATATAGGAGAGTTATGAGTTAAGTGTAGAAGCAATGACAGGGTTGTCCTGGTTTTGGTGATTTGCAGCTGAACCTTGCGCAATAATGGTATGAATATGATGCAATTAGTTGTTAAACTTGCAGAAGGGGCGAGCAAAGGACAAACAAACTCTTCCAAAAGTAAGTATACAACACTTTACATTTTACATTCTGTGTTCTTCCTCTTCGATCCAGGTTCTTCTATTTGTGACTCTTAGAGTTAGTTTTTATATACATATATTTTATACACACTCAAATAATATACGATCCCATTCTACTTTTATTTGTTTTCTACACCTCTTCCATCACCCTTCATGTCCCAAGTCTCTGATCTCAATGTAATCAGTTTCAACCACTGAAAGGTGAAACACCTATAACATCAACTAACTACCACTAACAACAAGTCACCCATTTCAACCTTATTCTGCAACATTTTTCTTATGTTCATGAAAAAGTGCAATTATTATTGGATATTTCAACTATCAAATGGCCCATGGAACTTCTGCTTTTTGTCCTTTCCTCATTTATTTCCTCTTTTTTCTTCTTCACCACTTCACACCCTCAATTATCATTCATCAACTGATATTTGCATATATGGAGGGAGCTTACATATAATATTATGAATAACTTTGTAGTTATTCTCTAATTATATCATATCCAAATTTTTACTTTTTTATATATAATGTATTCTTCAATAAAATAAATTAATAAAGTAAAACTTTAAATTTGATTAAAAACAATATTTTTATTATTTTTTCAATTACATTTAAAGTTTTATTTTGATAATATATGATATATCTTATAACATATAAGTGAATAAATAATAAGTTCAGTATAATAAATATTTATATATTTTATTTTTAATACAATAAAAAAATAGAGTATGAGTACAATAACTTAATTTCATTAGCTTTGCTTGAAATTCGTTAATATGGTTAAAGAAAGGTATAATACTAATGTCATATATGTTTATTAAAAGGACATTTAGCCTTAATACGTGCAATTAACCTTATTAAATAATTAGTAAGAATTTTAAAAACAAAATGTAATGAGTAAAATGCTTCCTTCAAGGTGAAGATGCATATTAACGATAATTCGCAATTCAAACAAAATTAGCCAAGTAAACATTTTTGTACGAAATATATAATTTCTTGTATTGAACTAAAAGTAAAATATATTAATACGGGAAGTAAACTAATTTATCTAATATAATTAACGAAGTAAAATTCTAAATTACAGGGAAGAAGGATAATTCTAATATTGAGACTCTGTAAATTTTTGTCCAAATATTATTCATAAATTATTCCTACTTTATTCTAATAAATGGATTAAGGATTCTTAAAAATATTCCTGCCATATTCAAATAATTGTCATCTCTACTATGCTTTTGGTGTAGATTTGCATATGGTAATTAATTAGCCATTTATCTATCATACCTCATTAGGGTTACACAATTTATCACTATAGGTTCCTAGAAAAGGCTATAAGAGCGGGTGGATAAACTTTTACGGAGCGGAGCAGAGCAGGTAAGTTACATAAGCTCCATTACTTATTAATTACACTTTTTTTATTTATTTAATAAATTAATTCAAGTTGTTTTATCATTTAAAACTTTTAGTACGAAATTTATTAAAATCCTATATTATGATTAAATTATATTACATAAATAAATTGTAAATTTCATTTTATTAAATTGATGTGTGAAGATTAATTATTGAAATCACTTTTTCATAATAATATCATAATTTATCTAGTTTATGTTAATTGAGATTTAATTTTCTTGCTCAAAGAAGTAATAATCAACTTGTGAGTAGAATTTCAGGTAAGAAGCACTTGCTTTCTTGGATTTTGCTATTTTTATTTTGATGATAAAAATATGGAGTGGAAATAATGAAATAGGTAGCATAGTTTGTCTTTGGTGCCAGCAGAGTCTATAAACACTGAAAAATGTATTAGAAGTTGAAAGTTTTCATTTGTTATATAAATTTGTTGGTGCCTTTGTCTCTTTGGGATCTTCCTTTAAAGGTATAGAAGGAAATACAGAAACTAAATTAATACACATGAGATTACTAAGTTATTGTATCTTGTACTTTCATAATTACTAACTGCACCCTCCTCATAGTTACTAACTGCACTCTTCATAGTCACAGAGGAAGAAGAGAAATGCTCTTTTCGGAACATTTTATATATTTTGGTAAGCTTTTGTTGAAATGTATTTCCTGTAGGAATATTCTGGAAAAATTACTCTAGAAGACATCATATTCATATACATTCCAGAAATTCTGTTCTGAAATACTTTTTCAAGAGTGTATTTCGTGCATTTCAGAAATCTAATTCCGGAAATTCTACTCAAGAAATCTGATTTCAAAAATTCTTTCAGAAATTTCACTCTGAAAATTTTGTTCCGAAATTTCCAGGAACATATATTCTTAAAGTCACTTTTTTTTAGAAGATAAAATGATCATTTTGTAAATTTGTGGGGGTGAACAAATAAATTGTGGAGGTGCAGGAAATAAAAGCCTATACTTTAGGTATGAGCTGGACTTGATTGTTTTCGGCCATTAGAAAGGGATGAACAGATTCTACAGTTACATTTTCAGAGAATGGTTGGCATCGGTTTTATTTTGGCAAAATGATAGTTTGACAAAAATATTAATAAAGTTTGACAAACTTTCTAATTAGGTAAAAAAATACTATTTTATTATTTTATTTTGATTAAAAAAATAAAATTAATCTATTTAATTTTAATAATGGAAACTTTGTAAGTTTGTCAAAAAGAAACTTTGTCAAAAAACTTTTTTTTTTATGGTTTGTAGTTACATAACTCTACGAAGACGTGTCCTTTGGTACTTTGTTCAAGGTGTGAAGTTGTTAATTTTATAATTATAATCACACTATCCAAGAAAACAACTTTACTTTTTAGAATATACAATTTGGAAAATCAATTTAATATTTCTAAAAAGTCTAAATCCAAAAAGTTAAAAAAGAAGAAGAATTACTTTATTGTTTTTGAATTATGATAGTGTCATAAGAAAGTATGGGTGCAGAAAGAAATACATATTGTCCGGAGCTGCTGGGTTCTTTTTATCGTTTGAAAGAGCATTCAACAAACATTCACCCCCTCACTTTCCTCGCAGATTAGGAAAGAAAAAAATGTCTAGAAAAGTTCCGAATCTCGATTTCAAAATCTGGTGAGAGAATTACAGGATTCAAAAAAAAAGAAGAATATATATATATATATATATATATATATATATATATATATATATATATATATATATATATTATATTTTTATTGTTCAGGGTCTTCTTCTATATTTTTACTAGAAATTTTTTGTTCAATTTGTTCTAATTCTAATTTATTATCCTCTACTTCTGTTGAACCATTATATTCTTCAGATTCAGAGTAATTAAAATATTTAATAAACTTTCTCTCAATTTTTCATCTTTTATTTAATTTATTTTTTGTAATACTTTGCAACTATTAGCATAATGACCTGGTCTACCATATTTTCAACATACGTTATATTTTTTTCTTTAATTTTTTATATTTGGGTTTTCTTGGAACCTTTTTTTTAGTTTTGATTGTTTGATTTATTTGAAATTTTTTATACGATTTTTTTGTAAGGTTTTCAACATGTCTTTTCTTGTTTTTTATTGACTTTCTTTCTTGCATTTAACGAATTTTATGTTATATTATTACCAAAATGTACCTATCTCTCTTTCATTAACCATATTTTATTTTTCTCAATTTATTTTGTAATTTAAAATTTGTACATACTTGTATTCCTATTTCTACCATTGTGTTACTTGACCATGAGTTAATATATCATAGGCTATTGGTTTACCATAATGTCTTTCTAAATTCATTTTTACTTTTTCTGAAAATAATTTAGGCAATCTTGATAAGAATCTTTCGTTCCAAAAGTTAACAAAACCATCTTCTCTTAGAGTTACTTTTGATAAAAAATTATCTTTATACCATGTGTAATTTGACATTGTTTGATAATAAAGGTTTGCTAATTGATTGGCATATCTTTCTTTCAAGATATTTGGATCTTTTGTAAAATTTTGAATTATTGAGTAAATTAATGTTGAGATTGTGTTTTCTTGATTTGTTTAAGTTTTTACATTATTAATAATTGTTAATTTATCTTCTTCCGTGTAAAGGTTATCCCACCGACCTTTTAGTTGGCCAATCAATCCTTATACAATGACTATAGCAACAAAGTTGTCAGTACAACCTTTTGTTTTATGAGCAATAGTTGTCATTGTCATTTGACAAGTTAGATTTAGTATGGTCAATTTATCCTTAACTATTCTTTTTGTGATTATAAGTTTGTTTCATTTTTAGTGATTGAGTTAATATCTAATAACTAGATGTAAGGTCTTTTGATATGAAGTAATATAAAGTACCTTGTGCAATTTTCTCTTTCCTAATATCTTTATTTTATTGTGATTATTAAAATAAAGGAAAGAATTTTGATTGGACTTTGATATAAAAAAGAAAAAATTTAAAAGTACAATTTTTATTAATAACCAAATTCATCCCTTCTTGGATTTTGTCCAAACACAAACATTTCATGCACAATTTTAACAATATATAACAAATTTAGAAATTCGATAACTACTTGAATCAGATTTCGAAATACAACAATTTCTTTAACCAAATTTCGACATTGGGTAAATTTCTAAGCGGGACTTTAAAATCCAATAAGTTCTTAAATTCGGCAAGTTATCTAACCGGTTTTTAAAATTCGGTATATTCTGAATGAACATATTTGGCATTACAATAAATTTTTGGTGCAGAAGAAATGTTGAAGTGCATGAAGAAACCCCATAAGAGATTTGCAAGCCCAATAATAATATCAACTATAAACAGTCCAGAATACTTAAATGCAGTTTATGCTAAATGAAATATTGTCTGTGTTTGCTACCCTGTCTGGCTGTCTCAAATTAGTGAAATTTATATCCACTTAATCGAATAATACCACTTACATAAGAAAGTATTCTGAAACCAATAAAAAATACATAATTAATTATATAGTAAATATTACACAATTAATTATGTAATAAATATTTTATTATGACTACATTTTTAATTAAATAATAATAAGTTATTAAAAAAATTATTAATAAAAACTATCGCATTTTTTAGTATTCTTTGTTTAATTCAAATAACTTTATTTTCTCTGTCTTTCAATCAATAATTTGTTACTCTATTTATTCTTCTTTAATTCTTTTTCTCAATTTAGTATGAGAGTTTTAGGATAAAAGTTTTGAATAGTATACGACATATTCCTTATATATTTTCCACTATTTCAGTAAGAAAATTTTCATTCCATATCGATTAAGAAATTAGTTAGTACTCATTATTAGTAATTTTTAAAATTCAATTCTCTAAGAGAATATTCCTTTGTACTAAATTCATTCATCTTCTTAAAATTATTTCATTGAAATTAAATATAAAAAGAATTTCATTGAAATTATGTCTTAGTTAACTAAATGATATCTCAAGCAATTTCATTAAATAAGATAAAATATGGTTAAAACTTACTAATATTTAAAACCAACTTATTAGCATTTTTCTTTTACTTATATTCATCTGTACCTCCGTGATACCTTATCGTCAGTATACACATTTGATTCATTGCCAATTAGAAAGACAGTGAAGGAGAAAGAAACCAAGTAATGAAGGAGTTTTGTCTGAGAGGATAAAATTTCCCCAAATACACAGTTTCATAATGTACTATAAAAATACAAGAGTTGAATCAATCTACTAGAGAATCGATCAGTTTAGGTTCCTTATGCCTTGATTGGATACGATGGAATGCTCTGTTCATTCCAGAAAAAGTTTTCAGGATCAACTTTACTCTTAACTTTCACCAACCTTTCAAAATTTTTCTTGAAGTACTTGATACCATAAACTTCTCCATCTTCAAAGTTATCTTTACCATGCCTATTGATACCAATATCAAGGTCCCTGTAGTTAAAGTAGGCACTCCTCGGATTCTTGGACACAAAAGGGGTCATGTAACTGTGCAGCATCCTAATCTCGCTCAAAAACCTTTCTTCTGCACCACCTCCTGCTTCCTGCCAACTCACAGTGTACTGAATCTTATACAGATTCCCAGCACGGTGAGGAAACGGAGTAGCATCAGAAGGAACCTCGTTCATTTTCCCTCCATAAGGGTTGAAAACAAGCTCCACTTTCCCCAACTCAATCATCTTTTTCCATATCCATGTCAACCCATTTCTTGAAATTGGGGTCTGAACATAATCAGATTTCCTTTTGTTGGAATGCACCCAGTAATGGTTTCGGTCGAGCAATGCATTAACCGAGGAACCATCGTTGTAATTAGCCCACCAAACAACAGAATCAATCCACCTCATTTCATGACAAAGTTCTTTCTTCAGTCCCAGCAAAGGAAACTCCTTCCCCAACAATCTCACCACCTCACTAGCCTCTCCTAGAAATAAAGCCTCAACTGAGGCTCTGATGGTTTTCTGTGCCTTCCCAACAGGTTGTAGAACAAGCCTCAAGTAAAGCCTATCATCTGTGTGTGGTGCAACCTGCTGCCACTGAACAACCAGATCAGTGGCATTCTGCTCCAAAGTCTTGTCAACTTGAAAAACTGTAACAACTTCAGGCACTGCAACAAGTTTAACAGTGAATGATAAGATGACTCCAAAACTTGCTCCTCCCCCTCCTCTAATAGCCCAGAAAAGATCTTCCCCCATGGTTGCCTTGTCAAGAATCCTACCTTTGACATCAACAATTTTAGCATCAAGAATATGATCAACAGATAACCCATGTTTTCTCATCATGTTACCATACCCTCCTCCACTCAAATGGCCACCAACTCCTACAGTTGGACAAGCCCCTGCAGGAAAGCCATGAACTTTACTCTTCTCCCAAATCCTGTAATAAACTTGTCCAAGACTGGCACCAGCTTCAATCACAGCAATCTCATTCCGCACGTCCACTGTGACACTCTGAAAATTGAACATGTCAAGGATGATGAAAGGTCCCTGGGAGACATATGAAACACCTTCAAAATCGTGGCCTCCACTTCTGATTTTGAGTTGAACACCAATGCTTTTGGCGCACAATACAGTGGCTTGTACATGGTGTTCACTTTGAGGGGTGACAATAAGTAATGGCTTTTGGACGGAGGGGGAGGTGAACCTTGCATTTCTAGCAAAGGCTCGAAGAACTGAGGTGTAGGATGCATTGGTTTGGGCATAGATTATGTTGGAAACGTGATCTGGTTGGTTTGTATGGATTTGAAGACACTGAAGAAAAGTGTGGTAGATGGAGTCTCTTGATGTGGTAGGCTGAGAGTTAGCAACATGAAGAAGCAGAAGAATAACAGAAAGAAATGGTAGGGAATTTGGTTTTTCCATTTGTTCTGTTCTGGAAAGCTTAGAACATGGTAGGTTCCTTTTATGACTTTATGTACTCCTAGTTGGACCACCCGTTATGTCTCGTGCAACATAATAATAATTGAGTTCTGCTGTCATCAACCCCATTTGAAGATATTTTTATATTCACCCCGTTTTAATGACTCAATTATGCCAAAAGTGTCAGTGATTTTCCTGTGCTCGATCATTTTCTAAATTTGTTGATGTACTTCGATGCACAAGGTAACATGCGAGATATATATATATATATATATATATATATATATA
>Ga0214543_1010331_pt1 | contig 13901 bp, 4 predicted proteins | sample CNSS2metaG_FD_160094 | JGI IMG/M metagenome (GOLD analysis project Ga0214543, IMG submission 160094) | Root nodule microbial communities from cowpea collected in UCLA plant growth center, Los Angeles, California, USA - CNSS2 | ecosystem: Host-associated > Plants > Roots > Nodule | place: USA...
AACTAAGTCAACTTAGGGAATCAAAAATAACAAACACAAATGAAAGGGATGAAGGATTAGTGAACTTCCTTTCTAAACATGCTTAGTCTTCTTAAGCATGTGTCTTCATCCTTGGTTGGGGTCAATCTTTCATCATCCTCCCCTTCTTGGAGAGAATTTGACCACAAATTCTTTAAGCCTTTGTAGATGGAGCTTGACTTGATTTGGGGGAGGTTTTGCGCCTCCCTTTTATGAGCTCTTATTCCATCTTTTCTAAGGGTACTACCCCTAGCTTTGGTTAGGCCATCCCTCTTTTCTAGACCACTCTTCTTCTCATGCTTGCGCATTGGGTCTTCCTTTTGAGCCTTGCAAGAGAAGAAAGAATGGTGATGTTCATCTTTCTTTGAAAATCTTTTTTTAGAGGCAAGTAACACTTTGAAGGTAACTTGCTCTTTTTCTTTTTCATCTTTTCTCTTCTTTCACTTTATTTTGGTCCTCATTTGCTTGATTGGGTGAGAGAGGTAGGAGTGTGAACTTCTTGCCTTGGAAGGTGTGAACTTCTTACAAAAATAATTAATAACGAAAATTTACAAAATTGTTCTAAGATAAGGTTTAAAAAGTAATTATTAATTATAAAATCTTTTATTACATTATTTTATTAAAATATGTTTTTCAATTATACATATTAATATTTTTTCTACGACAAATCAAAGTTATATAATCATAATTTTTAATTAGTTTTAAAATAAAGGATAATTTGGTCATCTTGTTTTCTTTGATTTGAATATAATTTTTAATCTATCACATGCAATAAATCACTCATCAACTTTAACAAACTTTACTCTAAATCCACCCATTTTTGACTTTAGTCCACTTAAAGTGAACAACAGAAACTTCACAGTGTAATCCACTTGAAGTCATCCTCTCCCTCTCCCTCTCCGTCCAATTAACCTTGAGTGAGAAAGAGGGGGATGGAAGAGGGAAATTGTTCTATTTTTAAATCATCTATGTTATGTCATGGTTTGAGGGTGATATCAAGATTACAATTATGTCCGCAATTTATTTTTCAGCTTAATTATGAAAATGATGTAAAAATATGGATTTTAGAATTATTTTTCAAAAATAATTAATAACGAAAATGTGAAAATTGTTCTAAAATAAGGTTTAAAAAGTAATTATTAATTATAAAACTTTTTATTACATTATCTTTTAAATATTTTTTTATTAAAATATGTTACTTTCATTTATACATTTTCATATTTTTTTCTTGGATAAATAAAACTTATATAATGATAAATTTAAATTATTTTTAAAATAAAGTACAATTTGGTAATCTTGTTTTTTTATGATTTAAATATAATTTTTAATCTAGCACATCCATCAAATCACTCACTAACTTCAACAAACTTTACTCTAAATCTTCCCTCTTTCACCTTTAATCCACTGAAAGTGAACAACACAAATTTCACACTCTAATCCACTTGAATTCATCATCTTCCTCTCCCTCCAATCAACCTTGAAGGGAGAGATATGGGAAGGAAGAGGGAAATTGTTCTATTTTGAAATCATCTCTGTTATGCCATGGTTTGAGGGTCACATCAAGATTACAATTATGTCCGCAATTTAAATTATGAAAATGATGTAAAAATATGGCCTTTAAAATTATTTTAACAAAAATAATTGATAACGAATATTTTAAAATTGTTCTAAAATAGGGTTTAAAAAGTAATTATTAATTATAAATTTTTTGATTACATTATTTATAATTGTTTCTTTAATAAAATATGTTAGTTTCAATTATACATATTAATATTTTTTCTACAACAAATCAAACTTGTATTATGATAATTTTTAATTCTTTTTAAAATAAAGTACTATTTGGTAATCTTGTTTTTCTTTGATTTAAATATAATTTTTAATCTATCACATCCAACAAATCATTCATAAACTTTAACAAACTTTACTCTAAATCCATCCACTTTTACCTTTAATCCACATAAATTGAACAACACAGACTTTACACTATAATCCACTTGATGTCATCCTCTCCATCTCCTTCCAATCAACCTTGAGGGAGAGAGTGGAAGGAAGAGGGAAATTTCTCCATTTTTAAATCATCTCTGTTATGACATGGTTTAAGGGTGATATCAAGATTACAATTATGTCCGCAATTTATTTTTCAGCTTAATTATGAAAATGATATAAAAATATGGTTTTTAAATTTATTTTTACAAAAATAATTAATAACGGAAATTTCAAAATTGTTCTTAAATAAGGTTTAAAAAGTAATTATCAATTATAAAAATTTTTATTACATTATTTTATAAATATTTTTTCAATAAAATATGCTATTTTCATTTATACGTATTCATATTTTTTCTACAAAAATCAAACTTATACAATGATACTTTTTAATCATTTTTTTAAAAAAAATCACAATTTGATAATCTTGTTTTTCCTTGATTTAAATATAATTTTTAATCTATCACATCCATCAAATCACTACCAACTTTAACAAACTTTACTCTAAATCCACCCTCTTTCACCTTTAATCCACTTAAAGTGAACAATACAAACTTCACACTATAATTCACTTGAATTCAGCATCTCTCTCCTTTCAATCAACCTTGACGGAGAGAGGATAAGGAAGATGGAAATTCCTCTATTTTTCAATCATCTTTGTTATGCAATGATTTGAGGGTGATATAAAGATTACTATTATGTCCGCAATTTATTTTTTAGCTTAATTATGAAAATGATGTAAAAATATGCCTTTTGAAATTATTTTTACAAAAATAATTAATAAAGAAAATTTTAAAATTGTAATAAAATAAGGTTTAAAAAGTAATTATTAATTACAAAAAATTTTATTACATTATTTTATAAATATTTTTTCAATGAAATATGTTATTTTCATTTATACATATGAGTATTTTTTTCTACAACAAATCAAACTTATATAATGATAATTAGCACTTTTGAAATTATTTTGATAAAAACCTTTTCTTTTGAATCAATTGAAATAGTATGGTTTGATGCTTAATGTATGGAGCATTTATACTAAGAGAAGATATAGAGAGAAAGAGATAAAGCACACAGAATTTTTATACTGGTTCGATTCTTAAGAATCTACATCCAGTTCATCTAGCAAACCACAGCTAGAGATATTCACTATATCAAAAGAATTTCAAGATTTACAAATACACTTGATAAATCTAAATTCTAAGATAAAGGAACACACACGCAAGGCATCCACACACTTGCACAACCACACAACAGCAAGGCTATCACACACACTTGCTTTAGACAGAAAACAACAAAAATAAACAGTTTCAAACTGTATCAAAACACAAGAACAAAGCCTACAAAATGGATTGAGTACACATTTTCCATGACTGAAATTTCTTATTCTTGTCAAGTCAAAATTGAATGTGTCTTGATAGAATTCTTCAAGAGGACCTTCCAAGATAGCTCCAAGAACCTGTTTCACACTTCTCTTTCTTTCTTTTAGTTGAACAGATTCAACTTCAGAAAGTGCAGAAACTGTTTTTATATAATAGCTGCTATCAGGCATGAACCTAGTCGACTACATTAGTTGGCTAGTCGACTATCGGGAAGTGCAGAAACTGTTTTTATATAACAACTGCTACAGGCACGAACCTAGTCGACTACATTAGTTGGCTAGTCAACTATATTATGACAAAGTCCAACACCAAGTTCCAGGATATGCGTAGTTAACTATATTAGTAACCTAGTCAACTATCGGTGCAATAGATAGATTGATATTTTCAGGATATCACACACATGTCAAATTAACAATGTAAATCTATTATGGACATCATAAAAAACATAGCACATCACACATAATCAGTAACAAGATTTGTGGTAGAAAATTTTTTAATATGTATAAATGAAAATAAAATATTTTAATAAAAAATATTTATAAAATAATGTAATAATTACTTTTATAATTAATAATTACTTTGTTAAAATTTTCGTTATTAATTATTTTTGTAAAAATAATTTCAAAAGCCATATTTTTACATCATTTTCATAATGAAGATAAAAAATAAATTCTGGACATAATTGTAATCTTGATATCACCCTCAAACCATTGTATAACAGAGATGATTGAAAAATAGAGAAATTTTCATTTTCCTTCCCCTCTCTCTCTCCGTCAATGTTGATTGTAGGGAGAGGGAGATGATGAATTCAAGTGGATTAGAATGTGTAGTTTCTATTTTTCACTTTAAGTGGAATAAAGGTGAAAAAGGGTGGATTTAGAGTCAAGTTCGTTAAAATTTGTGAGTGATTTCATGGATGTGATAGATTAAAAATTATATTTAAATCAAGGAAAAAACAAGATTATCAAATTGTACTTTATTTTAAAAATGATTAAAAATTATCATTGTATAAGTTTGATTTGTGTAGAAAAAATATTAATATGTATAAATGAAAATAAAATAGTTTATTAAAAAAATATTTATAAAATAACGCAATAAAACATTTTATAATTAATAATTACTTTTTAAAATTTTAGAACAATTTTAAAATTTTCGTTATTAATTATTTTTGTAAAAATAATTTCAAAAGCCATATTTTTACATCATTTTCATAATTAAGCTGAAAAATAAATTGCGGACATAATTGTGATCTTGATATCACCCTCAAACCAATGCATAACAGAGATGATTGCGAATTAGACGAATTACCCATTTCCTTCACCTCTCTCTCCGTCAAGGTTGATTGGAGGGAGAGGGAGATGATGAATTCAAGTGGATTAGAGTGTGAAACTTGTCTCTTTCACTTTAAGGGGATTAAAGCTGAAAGTGAGAGGATTTAGAGTAAATTTTGTTGAAGTTTTTGAGTGATTTGATGAATGTGATAGATTAAAAATTATATTTAAATCAAGAAAAAACAAGATTATCAAATTGTCCTTTATTTTAAATATGATTTGAAATGTGTTTCCTACAAATACAAATTATGTTATTCCATCTATGTTGTTATTCTTCAACATTTTAATGAATTAGGCATAATTGATTTCACATTTACAGCATAAAAATCTGCATAAGATTTTACCATTCTGCAGCAAATAAAGTTAACTATCGTTTTCATACTGCACCAGATTTGTCACCACTGCACCAGTTTTTCTGTGTCTGCATTACATAGTTGACTCATTAGTTAACTATATTTTCACACTGCATTAGGTTTTCTCATTCTGCATAAAATAGTCAACTTGCTAGTTAACTAGCAACGTACTTTTCTGTGTTCATGTATCCAAATTCGCACCTATTCGACTAGATTAATAACCTAGTTAACTATGTCTGCAACAAACATGGTTTGGTAAAGTTTTTGAGATAACTTTCAAATTAATTCCAAAAGTCATAAACAACACTACCAAATCCCTAAATAAGATCAGAACCCTAAATCCCCATTCTCTAATTGTTTTCAAAACTCCCAATCTCTTCAAAACCCTAATGTTGAGAAGTTGTAGTAAGTTACCTATATTCCCTTTTCATTGTGCTATTTGAATTGTGTTGTTGTTGTTCATCCTTCCCGCAACCTTCATATGAGAAAAGAAATTTGTCGTTGTCATTGTTGATGATGAGGAAGGATCTCCACAAGCTGAAATTTCCGATTAATGGGATTATAATCTTTCTATCTTTCTCCTTTTGTTTTCATTTTGGCTTAAATTGGTGTTAACATGTACACTGCTTGATCTAGTTTCAGTAACGTAAATAGGATATCTCTTTTGCCTATATGTTGTATGAGCTTAATGTTGCAAACATATTTTGTATCATGTTTGTCCTTGCTATGTTGCATATTTGTCTAAACAAATATTTGTGGTAGTGATACTGAATATGTCTCATCGTTTGCATATTTTTTTACTGTCAGTTCCTTATTTTTCTAAATGCTGCATTTTACTTTGATACCATATTATATAATGACATGCATTCCATAGTTATGACATTCTATGATTTCATTGGCCTATTCATCATACATGGGGTTTCAAGTTAGGGGGAGCAAAGGAAGCCCATGGTTTTGAATGCTTTTAGCTATATACTTCATTGAGATTGGCTATTTTTCTGCATTATTTTTTTTCCCTGTTTTTGATCATGTCCAAAGGGGGAGAAAGGTTTGTTGTTCTATGCAAGTTTGTCCATCATCAAAAAAGGGGGAGATTGTTGCTGATTAAGTGTATCTGAAATGTTTTTGATGATGTCCATAATAGCATGACAATGATTAACATGACATGTGTGTGATAATATGAAAATGTTAATCAGCTGCCCCGATAGTCGACTAGCCAACTAATGTAGTCGACTAGGTTCGTGCCTAATAGCAGCTGTTATATAAAAATAGTTTCTGCACTTTCTGGAAAAAAAAATCGGTTGAATCAAAAGAAAGAAAGAAAGAGAAGTGTGAAACAGGTTCTTGGAGCTATCTTGGAAGGTCTTCTTGAAGATTTCTATCAAGACACATTCAATTTTGACTTGGCAAGAAGAAGAAATTTCAGTCTTGGAAAAGGTGTACTCAATCCATTTTGTAGGCTTTGTTCTTGTGTTTTGATACAGTTTGAAACTGTTTATTTTTGTTGTTTTCGGTCTAAAGCAAGTGTGTGTGATAGCCTTGCTGTTGTGTGGTTGTGCAAGTGTGTGGATGCCTTGCGCGTGTGTTCCTTTATCTTAGAATTTAGATTTATCAAGTGTATTTGTAAATCTTGAAATTCTTGTGATATAGTGAATATCTCTAGCTGTGGTTTGCTAGATAGAAATGGATGTATATTCTTAAGAATCGAACCAGTATAAAAATTTTGTGTGCTTTATCTCTTTCTCTCTATATTTTGTCATAGTATAAATGCTCCAAACATGAAGCATCAAACCACACCATTTCAATTTATTCAAAAGCAAAGGTTTTTAGCAAAACAATTTCAAAAGTTCTAAAACTGGGCAAAATTTGTTAATACCAATTCACTCCCCCCCCCCCTCTTGGTTGTGAATTATTGGTGCATCAATTCTAACATGTCCGATAGTCGACTAGCCAACTAATGTAGTCGACTAGGTTCGTGCCTGATAGCAGCTGTTATATAAAAACAGTTTCTGCACTTTCTGAAGCTGAATTTGTTCAACCAAAAGAAAGAAAGAGAAGTGTGAAACAGGTTCTTGGAGCTATCTTGGAAGGTCCTCTTGAAGAATTCTATCAAGACACATTTAATTTTGACTTGGCAAGAAGAAGAAATTTCAGTCTTGGAAAAGGTGTACTGAATCCATTTTGTAGGCTTTGTTCTTGTGTTTTGCTATAGTTTAAAACTATTTATTTTTGTTTTTTTCTTTCTAAAGCAAGTGTGTGTGATAGCCTTGTTGTTGTGTGGTTGTGCAAGTGTGTGGGGTCCTTGCGTGTGTGTTCCTTTATCTTAGTATTTAGATTTATCAAGTGTATTTGTAAATCTTGAAATTCTTGTGATATAGTGAATATCTCTAGCTGTGGTTTGCTAGATGAACTGGATGTAGATTCTTAAGAATCGACCCAGTATAAAAATTTTGTGTGCTTTATCTCTTTCTCTCTATATCTTGTCATAGTATAAATGATCCATACATTAAGCATCAAACCATACTATTTCAATTGATTCAAAAGAAAAGGTTTTTATTAAGACAATTTCAAAAGTGCTAAAACTGGGCAAAATTTGTTAATACCAATTCACTCCCCCCCCTCTTGGTTGTGAAATATTGGTGCATCAATTCTAACAAATCAAACTTATAGAATGATAATTTTTAATCATTTTTAAAATAAACGACAATTTGGTAATCTTGTTTTTCCTTGATTTAAAAATAATTTTTAATCTATCAATTCGTTAAATCACTCACAAACTTTAACAAACTTTACTCTAAATCCACCCTCTTCCACCTTTAATGCACTTAAAGTGAAAAAGACAAGCTTCACACTCTAATCCACTTGAATTCATCATCTCCCTCTCCCTCCAATCAACCTTGACGGAGAGAGAAGTGAAGGAAGATGAAAATTCCTCTATTTTGCAATCATCTCTATTATGCAATGGTTTGAGGGTGATATAAAGATTACAATTATGTCCGCAATTTATTATTCAGCTTAATTATGAAAATGATGTAAAAATATGGCTTTTGAAATTATTTTTACAAAAATAATTATGAACGAAAATTGGAAAATTGTTCTAAAATAAGGTTTAAAAAGTAATTATTAATTATAAAATGTTTTGTTACATTAGTTTATAAATATTTTTTTAATAAAATATTTTATTTTCATTTATACATATTAATATTTTTTTTACACAAATCAAACTTATACAATGATAATTTTTAATCATTTTCAAAATAAAGCACAATTTGGTAATCTTGTTTTTCCTTGATTTAAATATAATTTTTAATCTATCACATCCATGAAATCACTCACAAACTTTAATGAACTTGACTCTAAATCAACCCTCTTTCACCTTTATTCCACTTAAAGTGAAAAATACAAACTTCACATTCCAATCCACTTGAATTCATTATCTCCCTCTCCCTCCAATCAACCTTTACGGAGAGAAAGGGGAAGGAGGATGGAAATTTCTCTATTTTTCAATCATCTCTGTTATACAATGGTTTGAGGTGATATAAAGATTACAATTATGTCCGCAATTTGTTTTTCAGCTTAATTATGAAAATGATGTAAAAATATGGCTTTTGAAAATATTTTTACAAAAACAAATAATAATGAAAATTTGAAAATTGTTCTAAAATAAGGTTTAAAAAGTAAATATTAATTATAAAATGTTTTATTGCATTATTTTATAAATATTTTTTCAATAAAATATTTTATTTTCATTTATGCATATTAATATTTTTTCTACACAAATCAAACTTATACAATGATAATTTTAAATTATTTTTAAAATAAAGCACAAATTGGTAATCTTTTTTTTTTCCTTGATTTAAATAGAATTTTTAATCTATCACATACATCAAATCACTTATAAACTTCAACAAAATTTACTCTAAATCCTCTCACTTTCACCTTTAATCCCCTTAAAGTGAAAAACACAAGCTTCACACTCTAATCCACTTGAATTCATCGTCTCCCTCTCCTTGCAATCAACCTTGACGGAGAGAGAGGTGAAGGAAGATGGAAATTCCTCTATTTCGCAATCATCTATGTAATGCAATGGTTTGAGGGTGATATCAATATTACAATTATGTCCGCAATTTATTTTTCAGCTTAATTATGTAAATGATGTAGAAATATGGCTTTTGAAATTATATTTACAAAAATAATTAATAATGAATATTTGAAAACTGTTTAAAGATAAGTTTTAAAATGTAATTATTAATTATAAATTTTTATATTACATTAGTTTATAAATATTTTGTTATTAAAATATTTTATTTTCATTGATACATAATAATATTTTTCTACCACAAATGAAACTTAAACAAGGATAATTTTTAACCATATTTAAAATAAAGGACAATTTGGTAATTTTGGTTTTTCTTCATTTAAATATAATTTTTAATCTATCACACCATCAAATCACTCACAAATTTTAACAAACTTTATTCTAAAACCACCCTCTTTCACTTTTAATCTATTTAAAGTGAACAACACAAACTTCACACTCTAATGCACTTGAATTGATCATCTCCCTCTCCTTCCAATCAACCTTGACGGAGAGAGAGGGGAAGGAAGATCAAAATTCCACTATTTTTCAATCATCTTTGTTATGCAATGATTTGAGGGTGATATAAAGATTACAATTACGTCTGCAATTTATTTTTCAGCTTAATTATGAAAATAACGTAAAAATATGTCTATTGAAATTATTTTTACAAATATAATTAATAACAAAAATTTTAAAATTTTAATAAAATAAGGTTTAAAAAGTAATTAGTAATTGTAAAATTTTTTATTCCAATATTTTATAAATATTTTTTTAATGAAATATGTTATTTTCATTTATATATATTAATATTCTTTCTACAATAAATCAAACTTATATAATGATAATTTTTAACCATATTTAAAATAAAGGACAATTTGGTGATCTTGTTTTTTCTTGATTTAAATATATTTTTTAATGTATCACATGCATCAAATCACTCACAAACTTCAACAAACTTTAATCTAAATCAAATCACTTCCACCTTTAATCCCCTTAAAGTGAACAAGACATGCTTCACACTCTAATCCACTTGAATTCATCCTCTCCCTCCCTCCAATCAACTTTGAGGGAGAGACAGGGGAAGGAAGAGAGAAAATTCTCTATTTTTCAATCATCTTATGCTATGCACTGGTTTGAGGGTGATATCAAGATTACAATTATATTCGTAATTTATTTTTCAGCTTCATAACGAAAATGATGTAAACATATGGCTTTTGAAATTATTTTTACAAAAATAATTAATAACGAAAATCTGAAAATTGTTACAAAATAAGGTTTATAAAGTAATTATTAATTATAAAATTTTTTATTACATTATTTTACAAATATTTTTTATTAAAATATTTTATTTTCCTTTATACATATTAATATTTTTTCTAACACAAATCAAACTTATACAATGATAACTTTTAATCATTTTTAAAATAAAGCACAATTGGGTAATCTTATTTTTCCTTGATTTAAATATAATTTTTAATCTATCACATGCATCAAACCACTAACAAACTTTAACAAACTACTCCAAATCCTCCCTCTTTGACCTTTAATCTATTTAAATTGAACAACAAAAACTTCATACTCTAATTCACTTGAATTCATCATCTCCCTCTCCTTCCAATCAACCTTGACGAAGAGATAGAGGAAGGAAAATGGAAAGTCGACTATTTTTGAATCATCTTTGTTATACAATAATTTGAGGTTGATATAAAGATTTTCATTATGGCCGCAATTTATTTTTCAACTTAATTATGAAAATGATGTAAAATATGTCTTTTCAAATTATTTTTACAAAAATAATAAATAACGAAAATTTTAAAATTGTAATAAATTAAGGTTTAAAAAGTATCTATTAATTATAAATTTTTTTATTACATTATTTTATAAATATTTTTTTAATAAACTATTTTATTTTCATTTATACATATTAATATTTTTTCTACACAAATCAAACTTATACAATGATAATTTTTAATCATTTTTAAATAAAGGACAATTTGGTAGTCTTGTTTTTCCTTGATTTCAAAATAATTTTTAATTTATCAATCCATCAAATCACTTACAAACTTTAATAAAGTTTACTCTAAATCCACCCTCTTTCACCTTTAATCCACTTAAAGTTAAAAAGACAAGCTTCACACTCTAATCCACTTGAATTCATTATCTCCCTCTCCCTCCAATCAACCTTGACGCAGAGAGGGGAAGAAAGATGAAAATTTTTCGATTTTTCAATCATCTTTGTTATGCAATGGTTTGAGGTTGATATAAAGATTACAATTATGTCTGCAATTTATTTTTCGGCTTAATTATAAAAATGATATAAAAATATGATTTTTGAAATTATTTTTACAAAAATAATTAGCAACGAAAATTTGAAAATTGTTCAAAAATAAGGTTTAAAAAGTAATTGTTAATTATAAATTTTTTATTACATTATTTTATAAATATTTTTTTATAAAAATAATTTATTTTCATTTATACATAATAATATTTTTTCTACCACAAATGAAACATATACAATGATAATTTTTAACTATTTTTAACATAAAGCACAATTTGGTGACACCATCAAATCTATGACACCACTTGATTTAAACATATACAATGACACCACTTGATTTAAACATAATTTTTAATCTACGACACCATCAAATCACTCACAAACTTTAACAAACTTTACTCTAAAACCACCCTCTAATCCACTTGAATTCACCATTTCCCTCTCCCTCCAATCAACCTTGAGGGAGCGAAAGGGGAAGGAAGATGAAAATTTTTCTATTTTTCAATCATCTCTGTTATGCAATGGTTTGAGGGTGATATCAAGTTTACAATTCTGTCCGCAATTTATTTTTCAGCTTCATAACGAAAATGATGTAAACATATGGCTTTTGAAATTATTTTTACAAAAATAATTAATAACGAAAATTTGAAAATTGTTACAAAATAAGGTTTATAAAGTAATTATTAATTATAAAATTTTTTATTACATTATTTTATAAATATTTTTTATTAAAATATTTTATTTTCCTTTATGCATATTAATATTTTTTCTAACACAAATCAAACTTATACAATGATAACTTTTAATCATTTTTAAAATAAAGCACAATTGGGTAATCTTATTTTTCCTTGATTTAAATATAATTTTTAATCTATCACACCATCAAGTCACTCACAAACTTTAACAAACTTTACTCTAAAACCACCCTCTTTCAACTTGAATCTACTTAAAGTGAACAACACAAAATTCACACTCTAATCCACTTGAATTGATCATCTCCCTCTCCTTCCAATTGACGGAGAGAGGGGAAGGAAGATAGAAATTGCTCTATTTTTCAATCATCTTTGTTATGCAATGATTTGAGGGTGATGTAAAGATTACTATTATGTCCGCAATTTATTTTTCAGCTTAATTAGGAAAATGATGTAAAAGTATGCCTTTTGAAATTATTTCTACAAAAATAATTAATAACGAAAATTTTAAAGTTTTAATAAAATAAGGTTTAAAAAGTAATTATTAATTATAAATTTTTTTATTACATTATTTTATAAATATTTTTTTAATGAAATATGTTATTTTCATTTATACATATTAATATTTTTTTCTACAACAAATCAAACTTTTATAATGATAATTGCTAATCATATTTAAAATAAAGGACAATTCGGTAATCTTGTTTTTTCTTGATTTAAATATAATTTTTAATAATTCATCAAATCACTCACAAACTTCATCAAAATTTACTCTAAATCCTCTCACTTTCACCTTTAATCCCCTTAAAGTAAAAAAGACAAGCTTCACACTTTAATCCACTTGAATTCATCATCTCTATAACATTCTGTCAGGATATTACGGATTTAAAATAATTACATCGCAATTAATAGTACCTCATTTCCCATAAAGCACGGGAAATTTAAAACTTTATTACTTCCAAATAAAATTCCAAAATCCATAGTTTATAAAAGGAAAATAATAAAAAAAAACCTCTCATAAGATATATCTATAGCTCCCAAAATAAAAGATATATCTATAGCTCCCATGCTATCCCTGCTCCGTGGTTAAGTCTCACCAGAACCACCTGCATCAACATCATATGTCCACGTGTACCGCGTACACGATCATCGCCAAACACAAAAAGATAGGGTGAGCTTAATAGATAAAATATATACAAATATATATACACAAACATTCCAAAGGATTTCCCTTCCTTTGGTTCATACCACCTGGCCACAACCAGGTTATTCGTGTTCTACATCTTCTAGTGATTACTTCAAGATGACTTGCTGCCAAACCTATTGGCCACAACCGATATAGCACGTGCGGGAAACCATGTTACAGATCATACACTGTAACGCCAGGTGGAGTTCCCAAATACGAACATAGTTCATAACGTCCCAAGACTACCAAACTCGTTAGTCAACTACTGAGGAGGGCAATCTATCTGGACCCATCCGTACTGGCCACAACCAGCACACTCACACCGGCATCACTCGCCAACTTGAGCCACAAATCAAGAGTTACTCGTGTTCGCCTTCCCGAGCCACAACTCAAGAGATGCTATTCTAAGCCACAACTCAAGGAATATGATAACGCTGTCGTTGACGCGATCAAATTAATACTACTTATCTTATAACAACTTCAGTATTGTTAAGAAAGTAGTCAACAAAATAGTAAGGGTAAAGTAACCCAAAGTCGTCTCCCAACGAACACGGAATTGATTTTTAACAAATTAGTTCTTATAAAACTATATAAAGC
>Ga0214543_1010335_pt1 | contig 13891 bp, 8 predicted proteins | sample CNSS2metaG_FD_160094 | JGI IMG/M metagenome (GOLD analysis project Ga0214543, IMG submission 160094) | Root nodule microbial communities from cowpea collected in UCLA plant growth center, Los Angeles, California, USA - CNSS2 | ecosystem: Host-associated > Plants > Roots > Nodule | place: USA...
AAGTCACCTAGAAGTAATCACTAGAAGATGTAGAACACGAATAACCTGGTTGTGGCCAGGTGGTATGAATCAAAGGAAGGGAAATCCTTTGGAATGATTGTGTTGTTTATATTGATATGTTGTATATAGGTATATATAATTGTATATGTTTTATCTGTTAAGCTCACCCTATCTGCTTGGGTTTGGCGATGATTGTATACGCGATATACGTGAGCAGATGGTGTTACAGGTAGATCTGGTGAGGCATAGAGCCGGAGCGAGGCTAGTCTTGGGGCAATTTTCTCAGAGTTTTTACATTGTCTTTATGATTTCAAATCAGTTGTAATTATTAATATTATTGGACTATTTTTTATGGTAATAGTAATTATATTCAAGGATTTTGGCATCTTTATTTATTTAATAAAGTTGAAATTTCCCGCGTTTTTGGGAAATGGATTTATAATTAATGAGTTTTATTTTTTCTTATTTTATTTTATTATTTAAACCCGTAATATCCTAACGGGATGTTACAATTCTAGTGCACTCTTTTGCCATTTTCTTTTGTTCTTTTTTTTTCTAATTATTTTTTGCACTTTTCTTTTGTTCTTGTTGTGCTCTTTTTCTTTCTTTTAAATCTTTGTACAACAACACTTTTTGGTACTAAAAACATAATCACCACTACCAATGCTTCATGATATAGCTTGTAATTGAAAACAAAAAAGAAAAAAAATAATAGAATGGAAACTTGAAGGAATCAAATGATCGAGTAAGAACTTGAAAAAAACACAATGGAAACTTAACTCTAAAGAACTTGTTAAAAAGTAATTATTAACAAGTATGAACTCAAAACAAAAAATTCAAAGCACTCAAAAGCACAAAAGAATTAAGAATTGGTGATTAGGTAGCACAAGGAAAATTCCCACCAGATATTAAGATAACCAAGGTAATCTAGATGTGAAGGTGCATTTCCAAGGCTCCAAGAGAGAAGAGATTGTTCATTTATAAATAAAATTACCGCACCACAATCTGAATTAAATGTGCAAATCTCCATATAAAGAAGGTAGAAAAATTAAAAGGATAAAATAAGGAATTCAAGACATGTAAAGACTAATCATGACTATTAGAAAAAACATATGGATCATAAAATCAAAATGACTCAAAATTGAACAATTCAACCAAAAAAAATGAACAACATACTTAATAAAAGGTAAAAAGCTCACGGCTAAACACAAAGAACACTTAAAAGCACACATGGATGGTTCAAAATGAAGCAAATGAATTGAACCAAAAGAAGAAGACAATAAAACACAATTCCAATTGGTAGAAATTCAAGACAAGAAGAAAAATTAGTGAAAGATAACTAGGAAATGAAGAAAACAAGAAGATGAACTTATCTCTTGAACCGTGTTCAACCAAGGCTCATGAGACCATATGATGAGTCCATCTTTAAGCTTGGAGCCCATGAGCAAGTGCGAGAGAACTCCATGGAAGGAAGTAAGGCGCATAAGCTAGGTAGAATGTAGAGGAAGTGTTTTGACCATGGTGTTTGGAGGAATCTATCAAGTGAGGTTAGGTCAACACTAAAGGGAGGAGGCTAAAAGAAGCCACTAAGAGGAGCTCTAACCTAAGTTGGTTCACAAATGGAGAAAGGTTTGGAGTCCTCTCAACATATTTTCTCTACTATATTCATAAATGAATTTACAAGACCTAGAGTTCTCTATTTTATGAGAAAGAGAGAGTTGGGTTGTCCAGAAAAAAAGAGGAAAAAAAAGGGTCTAGAATGTTGTATTTTGAGCCAAAAAGAGAGCATGTGCAAGGTGTGACTTGCCAACTAAGCAAGTCACATGGAGCATGCTTAAGGTTAGTAATTGGAGTGGTTAGCCCACCAAGCTTGGCACAAAAACTAGGTTTAAAACCTTATATGCTTTGGCGTTCTCTTCAAAGCCCATTTAGGAAGCACAACTCTCTTTTGGTCCAAAACACTTCTAAGGCCCACGAGTCGTCCAATGCCCAATTCATGGCCCAAAAGAACACCCTATTCTACCGAGCTTATAATACAAAGCCTAAAATTAATTCCTAAACTAATATTTACAAACAAAGAGTCCAAGGCTATGTCTTCACATACTCCTTAGCCTAGATGAACTTTAACTTGGGCCAAGCATACTAGAGGAGGCATAGTTTTCTTGTATCCTCCTAGCCATAACTATTGTTGTAGGTTCCTTTTCTAGAGGTATTTCATCATTATATCATATATACTAGAAAAATAATTTATATTTCTTTTTAAAATAATATGTAATCGCATATAAGGTTGTAATGTCTCGTCTAAGTATTTGAGGATATGTTGATAATGCCATTGCATATATTCTCTAAATAGAAGTTATAAACAACCAAAAGATGAAAATTTTCTTATTTTATGTGTATTTTTGTGAATTTTATGTATTTGAGAATCTACGTAACCATATTTAGTTAGCCATTACACATAATGCATTATCACAAATATAATTAACACTTGTATGTTATGCAACACATGTATCTCTCTCTCTCTCTCTCTCTCTCTCTCTATATATATATATATATATATATATATATATATATATATATATATATATATATATATATATATATATATATATATATATATATATATTTCTTTGGGTCAAAAGTGTGTGACCTTCAAACTTTAAAATGTTGGGTAAATTTTTTAATTTATTTTATAAAATACACCATTTATAGTAAATTATAAAATTTAAATAATAAAGAATTGAAATATTATTAAGATAAATTCTTTTATTTTCTCTCTTTTCGTCTGCTAAGTTACTAACTGGTTGCGCTTATTTTCTACCCTCTCCCAACTTTATTTTTTTTAGTCTTGAACGTTTTTTTAAACAGATATACCGATGAAGAAAAAAAATTAAAGGATTATTTTTTAAAAGTGATAAAAGAGAAGTTATATGTAGAGATGAAAACAAGACAAATTCAACTTTTTAACTCTTATAAAAATTTCTTCTTAAGATTCAACAAATTACAATTGATGAATTTTTTTAAATGTGATGGAATATCCAATAATTCAAAGAGAAGAAATTAAAAGAACTTACTTAAAATGAAATTCATATCAAATACAATCCTTTTTGTAATAGAAAAACATCCAAGAAAAATAGCTAAAAATATTTTATTTAACTAATGATGATTTCAAAAATTTGAAAGAATGAAGGACGATCTTTAGAATTTCTTATATAGTTATGTTTATATTAGATTGTATGTTTATTTTTGTTGTATGAGTGATAATAAATAAATATATAAATATATAAATTCTAAATTTATTATTTTAATTCTCCAAAATTATTATCAAAATCCATATATATATATATATATATATATATATATATATATATATATATATATATATATATATATATATATATATATATATATATGTAACATCCCAAAAACTGGATAACCTTAGATTAATAAAACGTCACATACATGAATATTCATAGACTATAGAGTTTGGAGTATAAAGGTACACAGAACACCCAACATACCCTTTTTACATAAAAAGAGGCCCCACACGGCCTAAAATAAAGTACAGTGGTGAAAATAGTAGTTCTAGGTCTTGTACAGACAAGAGCATCATAACTAATAAAACTCCTTCCGCGATGGGCGCCATAGTGGGCCCAATACCTGTTCATAACCATCAAGTTGCAGCATCGCTATTATCATTACCACTGCCAAGGGTTCTCACATCTGCTCACATCAATAAAATTGATGATCATCGCAAAGGAGGAAAAACCACACACAACCATACAAACAAGCGAAAGGGTAAGTTAGAGCACAAGATTTTTACATCATAACACACAACGTCCAATCACATAGTCGAGCATAAATAATGGAAAACCACACATGAGGTACCAAACCATTTAAAACTCCAATACTAGACTATCCGGATACGCATAATGAGGCACCACCACGAGACAATGGAATTATGTCCTAGCAGTGAGGTGTCACCACGAGGCCTTCGCAAAATTACACCCTTACATGAGGCACCACCACGTGGCCTTCGTTGAATTACGTCCTGGCCTTGAGGCACCACCACGTTACCCTCGTGGAATTATGTCCTGTTGTTGAGGCACCACCATGAACTCTCACCTCGAGGTTCATGGAATTAAGTCCAATAGATGAGGCACCACCATGGACTCCCCCTAGGAGGGCCCATGGAATTACGTCCATTAGGTGGGCCACCACCATGAGCTCTCCCTACAAGAGTCATGGAATTACGTCCTACTCACACTTTGTACATGTTTCACAAACCAATCAGAAAGTTCCCGTAATACCAACATCATGCATAAACAACAATCATACATCTCATGCTTCCCAATTCATACCGCAAGCAACCATATCAGTGGGCCATTTACACCGTAGCACAAAACCTGCCCCAGTCTCGCTCAGGCTAGAAGACCTCGCTCAGGCAAGAGATCCTCTCGCTCATGCGAGCCCCTCCTCTCCTAGGCGAGAGCTCGAGCAGTAGAACAGCGACCCCTGTGGATTCTCGCTCAGGCGAGTCCCTTCTCGCCTAGGCGAGATCATGCCTCGCTCAAAATGAAAGGCAGTCGCCTAGGCGACAGTTTGCGTAGAAAAGCTTGGGCGAGCCTCTGTTAGTCTCGCCTAGGCAAGACACACTCGCTTGGGCAAGAAAAACAGTGCCCACCATTGTTCACTCGCGAAAACACAGAACTCAACACCAAAAAAATTCATGCTTTCAACAATATCACGCAATCAAACCACGAGCATACTTCACGCATGTGATACAGACTCAGAAAGCATACAAAAATTACAGATAACTATAAACTTAAGCTTCCCTTACCTGGAAAGGGTTTAGCAAAAAACTTTGACACCTGACTCAACGAACCCAACAGCTTCGAAAATGGACCCAAGAGTTGAGAATAAAGACACAAGAAATAGCAAGGTTGCTACAGTAAGCCCAACAGAACCATGAGAACCAACTTAGAACACGAAGGGCACGGTTCAAGAACAACTTACGTGAAGGGAGAACGAGGTTGGGCTAGCTCGAAAGGGACATAGGATCAAACCCTAACAGAGGATCTGTGGAAGAAGATAGGGGCTCGATGGTTGCGCTTTCTGTAGAGTGAAGTGAATGGGTGAGACTAGGGCAGATTAGGTCTGAATCCCCTTTTTGGGTCTGTCCTTAGGCCCAAACGATTGGGGCAACCCTTAAAATAAAGGCAGAAAATAAATGGGCCTTACAATATATATCAGTACTAAAAATTCCTATGTTATATATGATTTTTCTTGCAAATTTGTAAAAAAATAAAAAACTTTTTTCTACTATTTTGTCTAAGAATCTTAATTGAATGATAATTACTTTGTAGGTAATTCTTTCTTACAAAATTATAAAATTCATATGTATTTCCTGCAAAATTTGTTGTGAAAAATGTTTTATATAAAATATTTTACAAAAAAATTGCCAACAATTTTCTGTAATTTTTTTTTCATAACAAAATTTATAAATATAAAAAAAAATTAAAACAAAATTAACAGAAAATATGAGTTTTTTTAGTATATATATAACTAGTCATATAATTTAATTAATAATTTATCCCAAAACATAAATTAGGTGCTTCTTCACTTTGTCAATAACAATTTAACTAAATCTATATAACACCAAATTTTTAAAACCGTCAAACATGTATGTGTAAACCCTTCTCACTCCTATCTTGCTACACATCACTCCTCGTCTTATACATGGAAATGTATTATATATGGAAAACGTTTTTGAGAGAATGTATTCATATTTCTATTACATTAAAAGTAATATAATTTTAAAATTATGTGTAATTTTATAAGTTTTATTATTGGTATGATTAATTCATTTAGAAATAGAAAAACAATGCAATTTACAAAAGTAATTTTATAAAAATAGTATAAAGATTATGTGATAATTATTTAAAACATTTATTTAATTATTTTAAAATAAATAAAACTTATTTAGTTATTTTTTAAAATAAATAAATAAGTCATTTTTTATTTATTAAGAAAATATTTAATTAAAAATGATATGAAAGGAAAGTTAAATTAATTTTTCTAAAATCTAACTTAATTTTTATTCCTACACTTAGAATATATCATTTATTTTAGGGTTAAATATGTTTTTGATCCCTCAAGTTTGAGCGAAATTTGGGTTTAGTCCCTCATCAAAACTTTTGACCAATTTAGTCCTTCATCTTCCAAAATGTGTGAATTTAGTCCTTTTAACCAAATTTTGTTAAGTTTATCTGACATTTCAAGCGCATTTCATGATAGTATTTAAATTATTTATACTGTTTGACACATTTTTGCTTCAATGTTAACTTAAATACTATCATGAAATGCGCTTGAAACGTCAGATAAACTTAACAAAATTTGGTTAAAAGGACTAAATTCACGCATTTTGAAAGATGAAGGACTAAATTGGTCAAAAGTTTTGATGAGGGACTAATTCCAAATTTCGCTGAAACTTGAGGGACCAAAAACATATTTAACCCTTTATTTTACATAGCTCCATTGTTTCTAATTGTTTATGGATGATTTAAATTTTAAACAAACACTTTGAGAGTGTTGACTAGAACGTGTTTCCATGTCTAATATGAGAAGCAGGGGAAATATATAATATAAAAAAAAACCCATAGTATTCGTATGTTTATAATTTATGGTGTAGCGATATTTTAATTTAAACCATGTATCTGTTTTCAATACATACATGTATCCAATATGTTAACACACTTTAATAATATTTATTAATGAAATATCTAATCTATAAAATAACAATACTTTTATAATAACAATAATTTATAATTTTTTATATTAATAATTTTAATATATATGATTTTAATTAGGATTCACATAATAAAAATCACATATTTACTGTAATGTCCCATTTAATAGATAAATCTAATTAAATAAAACATCGCATAAATTAAAATATCCAAAGGGCACGAGATTCAAAGTATAAAGAACTTTACAGTCATCCAAATATACCAACAAGAAAACAGAGGCACTATACAATGTTAGAACAAAATATAAAAGTTTCAACAAATGACCGAAAGCTTGTTCATAGAGCAAGAGATTACAATATAACAAAGGTCCTTCAAAACATGAGTCCAACATTAACCCATGACCATCTAAGCTGCAGCATCCCCATTGTCACTGCAATCACCAGGGGTTTCCATATCTGCTCACACAAAGAAATTGGTGATAATTGCAAAATGGAAAAACCACAAAAGAAGACAGACACAAACAAGAAGGGTAAGCTAGAGTAAAAATGTTTGTATCATATAATTAAGCATGCGATTTAAAAGTCAAGAACACATCAATCAATCAAGCATGTGATAGCAAACAATAAGACTCTAAGACTCAATTTATCCAGATACATATAATCGGTCAGATTCACTGGTTGTTTGCACTTGTGGTGGCCTCTACTACTCTGGAGAGTCATTACCAATGGGTTTCGCCCTACCACACACAAGGTTAGCCTTCAAACATCTAAGGTCATTATCCTGCCAAAGACTACGGCCTTTGTAAGACCTGTGAAAATTAATTAATTAATGCGGGTAGTGGGAGTCTTTAAGGCATTAATTATTGATTTATATGATGTGGAAAAGTACTAGCTCAAGTGGTCAAGAGTACTTGATTGTGTGAGAGGACTTGGGATCACGAAACATGAATTGGTTGAATGGTTGTGCATTGAATCGACATTGATATGGTTATAGGTGGGTTTGAACCTTGGTAGATACAAATTTACTTTCTTTTTGCTAAAATTAGTTTTGGCATGAAGGTGAAAGGGTAGAGAAAACCCTAGTTGAATGAGCAGCCAATGGAGGTTGGAAAAACAGTCCATAATGACTAATTGAATGGCAATTATCATGAACATTAAGCCATTTTCGTTTTAGCACATAAAACGACCATTAAGGCGCCATTAAAAGTCAAATTTTGAGTCAGAATGAAGGTTTTCTATGCTGCCATTGTTGCTTAGTGAAAGGAGTACGAAAATTGGAGAGTGTTATGTGATAATTGTGTCTTATGTATGCCATTTGTGTCTTCTTTAATTTATTATTATTTTTAATAATATGCTCGATCATGTTGAGTGATAATATAATCATACAATTATATTAATTATCACGAAACATGAATTGGTTGAATGGTTGTGCATTGAATCGACATTGATATGGTTATAGGTGGGTTTGAACCTTGGTAGATACAAATTTACTTTTTTTTTGCTAAAATTAGTTTTGGCATGAAGGTGAAAGGGTAGAGAAAACCCTAGTTGAATGAGCAGCTAATGGAGGTTGGAAAAACAGTCCATAATGACTAATTGAATGGCAATTATCATGAACATTAAGCCATTTTCGTTTTAGCACATAAAACAACCATTAAGGCGCCATTAAAAGTCAAATTTTGAGTCAGAATGAAGGTTTTCTATGCTGCCATTGTTGCTTAGTGAAAGGAGTACGAAAATTGGAGAGTGTTATGTGATAATTGAGTGAGAAGGAGAGCTAACGTGGGAAAACAAGGGTCGTCCATTCTGATCAAAGAAGAAACCAAGAACCCCAAGTTTAAGTGAAGGAATCCAAGTTAGGGGAGCTTTACGCGTTAATTTTATTTTAAGTCTGATTGGCATGCTAAGTATAGTATGATTATGTATGAATTATTTTATTCCGTTTAAAGCTAGTGTTTCTGAAAACTTCCAGAAACTGTATGGTCGGCGATGAACTATAGTCAGACGATTGTTTCCTTTCTAGGCCATTATGGGTTCCTATAGAGGAATCGTCTGCCAAAATTATCATTAATAGCTTGTTTGGCCAACGTTGACTCGTCCTTGCCCAGAGTTGACTGGTTGACCAGTTTTGACTCTTTGACGGTCCACTGAGAGACTGTCACGTGTTAGAGTAGTCTCTATCTTTCTATTAGGATTTAGTTGTCGTAAGTGGTTCAGGCGAGATTATGATGGTTGTCGCGGTGGCAGCAGAATTGACGCAGAAGGTGTTGTTGGGTCTGCGGTTGTCGCGGAGAAGTAGCGTCAGGTCTGCGTTCTCGAGCGGGAATGGTGGTTGTGCGAGGGGCTCGCGGTTGTAGGTCACGGTGGTACTGCCATTGAAGGATCGAGTGTGGTGACTTCGCGTTCGAGCATGGTGTTGCCATGAACGTTTCCACAAAGACGAAGGTGCAAACTGTGAATGGTGGCTTTGCCAGCGTGCTGAACGAAGCCGATGGTGCAGCCATGGCGATCTCGGCATGATGCATGAGTGACGATTTAGAGAAGACGATGTGCGATGGTAACGGACGAGTGCAGCGGTGGACGATGACGAGCATGGTTGTTTTGGCATCGAGCATGGTTGCGTGTGGTAGGCAGACTATTGCGGATGAGTGCGAGCGTGAACTGTTCTGGCGAGCTCGGGTGGTGTAGCCATGGTGGTTTTCCGGCAGCATGATGATTTGAAGGAGACGATGGCGCAAAGAGGAAGCCAGGGAGGTCCGTTTTGGGCTGCTATAGATGATGAAGATGATGGCGCAGCAGAACAAGCGCGAGTTGCGGCGGTGGCGACCGTGGAGGGTGGTGGCTTCGGCATGGTGATGGTAAGAGAGAAGAAAAATTAGGGTTAGGGTTTTTGGATGTGTGGAGAAGAGAAGGTGATGAGGTGTCATTCTTTGATTGGGTATTTTAGTGAGTTGAGCATTGATGACATGGCAAGTTTTAAGTGGTTATTTTAGTGAGTGGAGGATTGAGGATGTGGCAAGCATTAATTGGTTATTTTAGTGAGTGGAAGATTGCCACGTGGCGTAATCTGGTTGAGTGGAGAGTAAGTGATATTAGGGTGCAAATTAGTAAAAAGAAGGGGTGCAGAATAGAGTTAGAAACCAAATTTCAGGAGGGGTGTGGAAAATAAAAATTGGAGGTGCATTTAGCTTCAAAATTATTCCTTTTCAGAATTTGATGACCCAATTGCAGAAGGGGTGTAAAAATGAAAACTAGGGGTGCATTTAGCTCCTGAAGTATTCCTTTCCAAAATTTTGATTTTTTTGGGCTTATTTTATGAGTTGAAATATTCCCAATTTACACTCTTAAGGACCTAAATTAAATTCTAGTTGCATTATTAAGAATATCCAATAATATATTATGCAACTAAAAATCTATTCTTAAGCGAAAAAAAAGATATTAAATCCCCAAAATTTATACACTTAATGAGGGCAAAGGTTCTAACTCATCACACCATCCACGCGATCTGAATTAATTCCAGTTGCATTATTAAGAATATCCAATAATATATTATGCAACTAAAAATCTATTCTTAAGCAAAAAAAGATATTAAATCCCCAAACTTTATACACTTAATGAGGGCAAAGGTTCGAACTCATCACACCCTCCACGCGATTTGAAAGTGGAAAGTGTCTAGCGTCTTATGAGCAATGCCAGGCGATATTTCTACAGCAAAATTATATTTTTCTCGTTTGATTTGCGTAGTCTACAAGGCTTCCAAGATATCTTAAAGGTCGGCTTGCTGGTGTTCCTTGAGTTGTGGCTCGAAACTTATCCCTTGAGTTATGGCTCGGGATAGGGGTTAAGCATGTGGTATTCCTTGAGTTGTGGCTCGGAATAGCATCTCTTGAGTTGTGGCTCGGGATGGCGGATGAACACGAGGAACCCTTGAGTTGTAGCTCGGGTTGGCGAGTGTTGTCGTTGTGAGTGTGCACATAGTGGCGTGTACGGATGGGTCTAGTTAGATTGCCCTCCTTAGTAATTAACTAACGAGTTTGGTAGTCTTAGGACGTTACGAATGTAATTCGTATTGGGAACTCCACCTGGCGTTACGGTGTGTGATCCGTAACATGGATTCCTGCACGTTCTCTATTAGTTGTGGTTGATAGGTGTGGCAGCAAGACATCTTGAGGTACTCACTAGAAGATGTATAACACAGTTGACATGGTAGTGGCCATGTGTGTGAAATCAAAGGATGGATTTCCTTTGATGTGGTTGTGATATATGTATTTGTTGTATATATATGTTTATTCTGTTAGCTCACGCTATTTGCTTGTGTTTGGCGATGATCGTGTACGCGGTATACGGGAGCAGATGATATTGCAGGTGGATTTGGTGAGGCCTAGAGACGGAGCGGGGTTAGTATTGAGAGAAGATTTTATCAGAGTTTTACTGATTATGTATTTTTTTTAAGGACTTTGTAAACATTTGGAGTATTTGAGCATGGTTTCTATATATTTTGGAATTTTATAAATTTTGAAATGTGAGTTACATTATATTGTAATAAAGTTTTTATTTTCCTGCGTTTTTGGGAATTTAAGTTATAATAAATGAAGTTTTATTATTTATTTATTTATTTATTATATTAACTAAATTCATAATATTCGGCGGGATGTTACAGCCTCCTTCTACTCTCACCACTTGAGTCAGTCCGCTCTACGTGAGACTAACTGACTCTTTAGAGTTTCAGGATGCAATCCTTACTTGAATCCTTACCTAATTATATACACTACGGCACCACCATGAAACCTTATCAAGAGGCTCATGGAATTATGTCCATCACATACGACACCACCATGAGATCTCACCAAGAGATTCATGGATTACGTCCATCACATCCAACACCACCATGAAACCTCACCAAGAGTTTCACGGAATTACGTCAATCTTAAACCATAGCCATGTCTCACCAACCAACCATAGATTTATCAAGCATAACAATCTCATGCCAATATCCAACCAAACAACCAATCATGTTTCATGCACTTATTCATACCAAGCTCATCAATTTCAGTCCATAAATCATATAATACACGCATATTCACACACTTCATGCTTTAAATAGGGTAATCCAATCAATCATGTAACCAACAACCAAAAACATAGAAGAAAACAACACTAGAGCACGTTCCTGCACCAATCTCGCTCAAGCTGGAAGCATTCGCTCAGGCAAGAGAGGTTCTCTCGCTCAAGCGAGCCCTTTTCTCCTAGGCGAGAGCTCAAGTAGTGGAACAATGAGGTTTTCGCGTTTTCTCGCTTAGGCGAGACCTCCTCGCCTGAGCGAGATGACTTCTCGCTCAAAATTAGAGCTCGTCGCCTAAGCGACAACTCGAGCGAAAGCCTGGGAGGGTTTGTGATACTCTCGCTTAGGCGAGACCTGCTCGCTTGGGCGAGAATATCAGTTTTCCCCACTATTCGTGCATGCAATCCAAGAAAAATAGTACAAGGCCACATCCAGTTCAATCTCATACAAGCATAAACGTCAACCAAACATTTTAATCATGAAACAGAAGCCAAACAAGCAACCTACTTCAAAAATGCGAAAAACCCTAGCTTCCCTTACCTTAACAAAAGTTATTGTGAGGGGGTTTAGGCACTAGCAGAATGGCACCACAGCTTCAAGAACACCAGAGAACTGAAAAGAGAGGCACACCAGCACGAGGGTGAGGTTCTGGAAAGAACCCATTTTTGAACCAAAACAAAAGACTGGAAAGAGAAAGACAAAAGTTGGAGCTCAACTTACATGGAGAGAAATGTTCACCAAGCTTGGAGGAAGAATGTGGACCAAACCCTAGCAGAGCTCTTTGTTGCAGTTCTATTAGGGAGGAGGGGAATAGTTTTATGGAAAAATAGCAGAATGAGGGGGGTTAGGGCTGGAAGTGGGGTTTTGGGGCACCCTATGAGTTGGCCCTTAGGCCCAAAAGTTAAGGCTAGGCCCTTAAACATTTAAGATAGAAAGAAAAATGGGCCTTACATTTACCATTTTTTTAAAAATTATTAATATGCATATACCATGTATTGTATTCTATTATGTTCATGATAAACGTATCAATATATCATATATATGGATACACGTGTCATCTCTGTACATCATAGTTTATAACTTTTTTTAAATTTCATCTTTAACTAGTTGACTGACCCATGCGTACGCACAAGTTATTTTATTTTTCTCTATATTAAAATAATAAAGTAGTGAAAATATTATGTAATGAAATATCATGAAAATTAGGTTATATTATTGTGAATGTTGTTACTAAAGTAACGAAGTAGTAGATCTAAGTGATGTAATAATAATAATTTGAGTTTTAAATATAATAAATAGAATTTATATCATAATATACAATATAGTGCAGTTAATTGATTTTATGAAATAACTATAATATCATGTGACCTATGCATGTACGTATGTTTTTTTTTTATTTCAAATATTTTTAGAATAATAATATAATTGTTATTATATTTATTAAACCATTAAAATTACTAATAATAATATTAATATAAATTATAAAGATTTTAAAAGATTAAAAATCTATTTAACAAAAGTATTTAGTATAACAATGTTTTTTTTAATTAAAAAAACACTTATTATAATAACATCACTATGAATAGTAATAATAAAAAAAATAATGATACCAATAATAACAAATTAATGATAATAATAATAATAATGTTTAAACTATAAATATTAATGTCAATGTTAATAGTAAGGCTAATGTTAAGGATAACAATATGTAATTATATATAAAGATATACATCAACAACATAACAAATAGAAAGAAAAGTAATTAAAATATGATCCGGTAGTAAATTAAATTAAGATTTATGTCTAACTATAATAATAATAATAATAATACCATTATAATAGCATCCCATAGTGATAAAGTTAATAGGCTTAAATATACATTTCGTCCCTATTTTTGTTGTTTTTATTCAATTTGGTCCCTATTTTCGTTTGCGTTCAATTAGGTCATCATTTTCGTCAAATTGTGGTCAATTTGGTCCTTTTCACTAACAATGTTTAAATAGTTAACATTTTTGAACAGTACATGCCACGTGTCAGCTCCTGTTTTTTTTTTTTTTTTTTTTCAAAAAATTTTTTACCCG
>Ga0214543_1010340_pt1 | contig 13881 bp, 7 predicted proteins | sample CNSS2metaG_FD_160094 | JGI IMG/M metagenome (GOLD analysis project Ga0214543, IMG submission 160094) | Root nodule microbial communities from cowpea collected in UCLA plant growth center, Los Angeles, California, USA - CNSS2 | ecosystem: Host-associated > Plants > Roots > Nodule | place: USA...
AACATACATATTTTGAACATAATTACATAAAGATTATGATAAGATGAAAAATATAATTGAAATGCAAATGAGTTTCATGACAACCCAAATAATTAGAATAAATAAAAAATAATATATATATATATATATATGTGGTTATTTAATTAATTAGGAATATTTTAATAATTTAAACGGGGACGGGTAATATGGCGGGGATATGTACATCCTCATACCCATCCTCATACCCAATTGAAAAAGTCGGGGATTCCCCATACCTATACCCATACCCAGTCAATGCGGGGATTTCCCGTCAAAACGGGGACGGGTTCGGGCAATACCCACGGGGACGAGTTTATTTGTCATCTCTAGTGCTGAAAGAAAAAGAGAAAACATAACTTCTTAATGCGCAAAATTACATAAATAGAAAAATTATATTTTCTTTTCTGATAAGTATGTTAAACTAACTCCAAAATTCGTTCAAAAGAATTTTAACACATTTTATTTAAACATACTTTGCATTTACATAAAAAGAAAAAACTTAGAACCAACTCTAATATGAACTTAACTTATTAAATACTCGAGTTTTAAATAATTTATTACTAAATCGGTTTTAAACGTACCCATCACTTGCTAATACATCATATGCCAACTACTTTCAGTTCAGTAATGTTATTGATTATTAGTTATACTTTATGGTAAACATTATTAAGCTTAATTAAATTCATTGTAAATTTGGTTATTTTTTATTAAATTCATATTATTATTATTATTTTGTTTTGACCGAGTATTTCAATTTTTATATTTTTTGAATTAATTATTTATTTAATTTTTTCATTAATTGGACGGTAATTATGGATGTCAAAAAAATTTGTATCCTCGGGTATACGCGGATAAAAACTCATAACAGGTAGAACATGAATATTGAAAATTGATAATCGGGTACGAGACGGGTACGAGTATCATAGTATTTGTATCAATGGATACCTGTACCCACTATACTCTAATTTAAATTAAAAAAAAATGATTAAAACATTATGAGTTATAAATTGTCATTCAACACTATTTAAATGAGTTATATGTATTTTGTTTGAATAATTGTTGCTGCCCAGGATCGAACTGGGACGTGATAACCACTACACCACAACAACAAAATGACAGATGTGTCTTAAAGCCTAATCAATCATCTATATGAAGAACATAGTAGTAAATGCCAAACATAGAAGCAAATGCAACAAAATTTTGTTTCATTGTTTTCCTTCCCACACAACAAAGATCGAGGAAAACAAAATTAATTAAATCTAATTATATAACTTGTCAAAATGTTTTTTCATTGAAAAATCTTCTTTTGACACTCATTTGGATCATGCATTTATTTGACAACTAATTTTCATAATAAAGTGTTGGGTTAAGTGTATTTTTAGTCTCTCAACTTACATTCGACATTGAAATTTGTCTCTCTCAAAAAGTTCATATAAAATTCATCTTTATACTTTAGTAATACATGAAATACATCTTACCAAACCAAAAGAAAAAAAATGTAAAGAAAGAAAAATAGAATATATATATATATATATATATATATATATATATATATATATATAATTATGTGTATCAATTTTTGATCTTTTAATTCAATTGGCATGGTCATTAAACATGTCATATAAAAGTTAATAACGTTGATTCATGATTATGTATTTCATGCATAAATGTTGAGATAAATTTTATATGAACTTTGAAAGAAAGAAGAATTCTAATGTTGCATGTAAGTACAATAACTAAATAACTAAAAGCATACTTAACTATAATTTTTGTTATGATTAAAAACATGTTGGATAATGAGAGTGTTATGCTCTCCCTAATGTCCTATGTAATGCACATCATCACATAGGTCTATCCCACCATCATTGATAAGAGGGTTCATTTTATCCAATACATTTTTAATAAAATCAATAAAAACCATTCATCATTTTAAATTATCATTTTATATTAAACACAGAATCTTATACTTATTAACATGTGTAAAGTAAATTAGGGGTGAGTAAGGATGTGATAACTAAACAATTAAACTAATTAACATGTGCAAAGTAAGTTAGAAGTAAGGATGTGATAACTAAAAAATTATACTTATTAACATGTGCAAAGTAAGTTAGAAGTATGGAAGGATGAGATAACTAAAAAAATTAAACTAATTCAATTGAAAAAGTATTTAAATTTTGAGTACAATAACAAAAAAATAGTAGTAATTAAATTAAAAATACTAAAATTTAATATCATCTAAAAACTTAATTAGTTCTTCTTTAAAAACTTACGTTGTATTTTTAACTCAAAAGAGTGGTAATGAAATGATACAGAACCAAAATGGTGAGTTATTTAAATGATTGTTCTGTAAAATGATATCATATCCAACGTGAGGCCATGACTGGAAGAAACGGGAATTGATTACGAAAGGCAAGCGATGAAATTGAAGTAATTAATATGCAGAAAACGTGAGAAAGAAGAAGAGAAAAACACAGTAATGTTGCAGTTTGATTGATTTTTCGATGAAGAAAGAGAGAGAGAGAGAGAGAGAGATAATAATGAAGAAGGAAGATGCTCCCCAATCCCCATGCAGAGAAGAGAAAAGAAAAGAAAACAAAGTCCACAAACTACGCCATTGAAACTCAAAACCAAACAAACCAATTCATTGATATCCTCGGAAGCTGTTATCTTTTGCCTCTGCATTCTGTGAGTGATTCCAATAACCTTCTTCCAAAGCCTCCCCTTTTGACCGTTTGACTCCATTTCTGCAACGATCCCGAGAGGTTCACGTGCAAATGGTGTGTGGGTCCCACTCCCACGTGTGATTACGACTTAGGACTCTGCAAAACACCCTTATTAAGGTAGTTTTGGTTGAGATTAGGAGGAAGCTGTCTCTCCTTAGTGTGCAATGTGTGACGTCACTGTTGTTGGGACACTTCAATTCTCAAACCCTATGCCTTTGGTTCCTCTCCCTTCTAAACCAATATCATGTTTTCCGGATTTTAAGATCTCATTCTCTCTCACAACTTTCATTATCATTCATCTAACCATCTCTAACCTTACACATAACTTCTTAGCTCTATCATCTTTATTATTTCATACATCAACTATTGTTCCAACTAGAAATATTGCTTTCAAGGTTTTTAGGATTAAATATGTTTTGATTTCTAGAATTTTGAAATGAACGGTTCTTCGATATATTAAATTTTTTTACATGTTAAACGCGTTTTTCGATTGACTTCTCGATTGGTATTGAAGTGAGAATGTGTCAATCGATCTAAACAATTCGAATACTAACAGAAAACACATTTAAAATGTAAAAAGTTGAACATAATTTTGTTGAAAAGGCTATATCAATTCATTTTTAAAGTTTAGAGATCGGAATATATCTTTTAAATATGAAAAAATTTCAGTTTCATGTAAAAATTAAGAGACTAAATGCATATTTACTCTATATTTAAATATAAATAAAATGAACTATTCCAAGTACACTAAAATATTACATACTAATTCAAATAAAATTACATACTAAAATATTAATTAATGCAAATAAGCTTTATCTTTTTCTACAATAAATTTAAATGAACTATTCCAAATTACAGGCTTTAAAATTTTAATTTTTAAATGATTTTAATTCATAAACTCAAAAAAAAAATTAAATATTTAAAATCAAATATTGAACTAAATAATAACTGTATATGATATATTACTTACTTTAAAATATACAATTTTATCCTTGAAACAAAGAAAAACGTGTCTCTAAATTTCTCATTAACCCAACTCCTAAACAAAGGACTTATCACAACATTAGTTTTATGAATTTATATTATATTATGACATAATTTACATTATTATATATAAATTTGATTGAATGTGAACTTTAGTAAACATATCTATTCTAGTTTCAAGAAAAAAATTCAAAACCATGATTTTTTTTCTTTTAGAAATTTTCATGTACAATTGATCATGTCTATATTAATTCAGGCAAATACAATTCAATATTTTCTAATGATCAACCTTATAATTCATTAATTATCATGACATATGAGATTATAATAGAAAGTCCTTGTTTATAAATTTAATCAAAACTCTCATTTATGAAATATTAGCCATTTAGATTTAACTAGCGCATTATAAAAATATTTTACTAAAAGTTACAACAAAGCAATCGTATAAAATCGTATATTTATAGGGTTAAATATGTTTTTGTCCCTCAAGTTTCAGTGAATTTTAGAATTAGTATCTCTTCAAAATTTTATACAAATTTAGTCTTTCATATTTATAAACGTGTAAATTTAGTTATTCTTACCAATATTTTTTTAAGTTTATTGACATTTAAACCTATTTTATTATAATATTTGAGTTAACAAGCGAAAATATGTCAAACGGTGTAAACAATTCAAATACTATCATGAAATATGTTTGAAACATCAGATAAATTTAACAAAATTTGGTTAAAAAGATTATATTCACACATTTTTAAAGATAAATGACTAAATTGATAAATTTTTTTAAAAAGAAACTAATTTTATATTTCATTAAAACTCGAAGAAAAAAAAAACATATTTAATCCTACATTATAATTTCCATGATTGCACGAATTCAATTTTCATCAACTTTTTTCTCAGATAAATGTGAAGTGCATGTTTAGACATCTATTTACCTTTACGACATAATTTCCTCTAAGCTTTTCAATAAAGTTGACAGAAAGAAGTCATTTTTGTTTCTTAAAATAAGCTGAATTAATTATCACTTTTATCCTTCTGATTTCTATATAAGAATGACTCAAAAAATAAAAAGGAGAAGGATACATACATACATGCATCTTATCTAGTAAGAAGTAGTTGGTTCACGGTGGGAGCAAATGGAGCAAAAAGACTGATACAAGACGAGTCATCATCAATCCTCGTTAAATTCTAATGACTCATTAAATATTGGCAGACATTATCAACAATGGCTCACGCGTTAACATGCATCTCCACTCATCAAACACCCCATTATTACTTTTCTTCCATTTATGCACAAATGCTGACGTGGACACACGTAGAAACCAGCATGTGAGACCACAATGAAAAAAAAAAGCAACTTGGCAAATGGGGTCCAAATCTTGGTTTTGATTATTACAATAATAGTTGACCATCATAACACCATCATTATTTGTACACTTCAAAAAAAAAAAAAAACAACAAATGCCAACCTTACAAAATATTTGTTTTTAGGTACATTAGTAACCTCGATAAAAGATTCAGTCTTTTTTGCAGAGGTGAACAGAGTTAAGACTGTCCTTCCACACAGCACCACTACTCAGATCTCAGCAATGTCTCAGATGCATGATACAGCATTTTTTAAGCAAATATGCTCAGAGGGCCTGTTTTATTTGATGCATCAAGTCCATGTTCACCATTCCGAGTTCCTGTAATAAAGGCCCTGCACAATACATTTCCAACAAAGATATTAGACATACATAATATGAATAATATGAATGTGAATGATTCTGTGCAAAAGTGTCATGATTCTTGTTTTCGTTTGTCTGAGAAGAAAGATCAAAACATGTAGCTAGCTATCCACAAATATGAAGATAAATGTGTAACAAGACCAATATCTTTCTCTTTCTTACCTTGTAACGTTTTTGCTGCCTGAATCAGTCAGAATTGTCAACCTTTTCGCTGTTTTCATGAAGTCACTGCAATAAGATCACGAGAGACAAACAAAATAAGATAAAAACGTGCATCCGAAGGGTACAAGTCATGGAAGAACTGTCATATTTGGTTAATTGAGGCCGAGATGAAAAAAAATAAGAGAAAACGAAAATGATACCTGAAGGGTTCTTCTCCGGTTTGCTTAACAGCACCTTTAGCATCATAGTAAAACACATAATTTGGAATCTCAGATCTTTCAACTCCAAACATGTAGGAAAGTCTTCTATAGAGTTCTTCGTAAGAACCAAGCCGTGATAGGTCTAAGGTCCTTCCAACATCTTCTGACTCCAAGAAAACTTTACAATGACCAGTGTCCAAGCCAAGTTGCCAAGAGAATTCAGCAGCAGAGGCTTTCCCTGATGAAAAGAGTGAAGGTTGGGAATCATCCAGAAAGCACTTCTCTTTGTCTTTGACATCATCCGATGATTTTTTGGCACGAGACAACACATCTCTAGAAATCTGTTGCTCAGTGAGTATCGGCTGACCAAAAAGCAAAAACTGATGTTTCTTAACATCATCAGATTTCTCCAAACTCTTGGTAGATTTGCCTATGGTGAGCAAGTGTGACAAGCTTTCTTTGCTCTTATCATGGTTGGTGGTGTTACCACTTGAAATCCCACTATAGAATCCATGTTGCTGGATATTAGATGGAAGCAACCCCAGCTGCAGTTTACTGTTAAGGTGGAGATCTGAGAGTGATGTTCCAATTTGAGCATGCCTGGCTCCCTGTATGCCTGCAGGAGCGTTGTCTGAAAAACCACACAAGGGGTGGTTAGGCCCGAGCTGGTTCCCTGAAAACGGTGGTATTGGAAATTGAACATCAAGGGGGAACTCCGGCTGCTGCGGAAACCGCAGCTTCTTTCTCGGTGGAGAGAAAGGTGTGAAATTTATCACTGGCAAGTTTGACACCAATTCAACCAACCACGGGCTAACACGCTTCACATTTTGCAGTAAATCTGGCTCATCCCAAGTTACCTGCAGGGATTACAGTGGCAACATCATCAATCAACTTTCCACAATATAATCTTCAACCAAACTCATCCACCATATATATGATTGCAATGGAGATTGCAAAGTACACAAACAATCTAATTTCTATAATCAATAACAAACATGAGAACTTCAAAAAAGTTACTGGTAAAACCAGAGCAAAATGAAATGGAGTCTGGATCTATGGAGGGAGAGAGTACCTGAAGAAGCCTCCAAGGGGAATTAGGCCAGCGAATGGGGTCAAGAACCTGAACAGAAGCAATGGTTCCCATGAACCAACTTATTCTGGAAGCATCCTCGGTCTCAAAGGCCATCTTGAACCTCATCCCAGAACACCACTGAATCCTCATAGCAGCCCTCACAGAAGAAGCCTTGATGCAAAACTCAGGAGTACTGGCTCTTGGATAGTAAACAACCTCAAAAGGTTTGTTGGCAGCAGCCAGTGTCACTGCTTCAACAACAGCTTCAGGCCTTACTTTGGCCCTGCCACTACCACCACCACCACCACCACCATTCCTTAAACTCTTGTTCTCCTCTCTCAGGAAAAAAGAGAAAGGCCCGTAAGGACCAATCCCACAATTCCCACTTCCACCGATACTTCCAGACCCTGAACCAGAAGCAGAGTTCCACACCTCAAACCCAATTCCCTTCTTTGCCCTCCGAATCCCGACACACAACTCTCCATTCTCGGACCTCAGAAACACCACAGAATCCCCGGCCACCAGTTTCTTCTGGTTCACGAAACTGCTCCACCCAGTCGTCAGCAAGTGCCGACGTGGCGTCCCTCGGTATATGTGCCGGAACCTCCACGTCTCCCCTTGCACGTCCTTCGCCACCACCGTCTGCACCGGCGGCTCCGCCGAGTAGTCCAGCCGCGGAAAAATCGTCTCCGCGCAGTACCGTGGCACCGAAAACCCGCCACCATTGTTGGCGTCCGACTGCGTCAGAGTCTTCGCGAAAGACGCGGGCTTCTCCGATGCCTCCGCCACGTCAGCACCCCCCTCCGAGTCGGGACCGAGTTCCGAGTTTCTGAGAGGAACCAGACTCAGTTTGGCGAAGACCTCGTCGGTTTCTGGGTCCGCCATGAACTTCACCGCTTCGACGTTGCAGAGAATGTGTGGCGGAACCCTGAGATCAATGTTGGTGTGGGCGTGTTCCGCATGACCCTGTGGGAAGTAGAAGACTTTGGAGTTCACCTTCGGCATCTGAACCATGCCACCAGCACACGCGTGCCATAGCTGCGGATCCAATACCTTCTCTCCCTCCTTCATCGAAACGCAGAAACAAAAGAACAATCTCTTCAAAGACAACGTTAAAGTTCAGACACAAATATCGTGGCCAGAATCGGTAACGTGCTTCATCACAGAGAACAAACACTAAACTCTTGTTTTGTTTTGTTGGTTCAGATCTCAGTGAAAGAAAAAAGAAGTTCTTCCTCTTCCTCTTCTATGTTGTTTCTCTCTCTTTATTTATTTATTTTCTCTCACTACAACACAGAAGACAGACACAGAGACACTCTTCGGAAGCTATTATGAACGAAACAAACGACCAAACCGACTTCTTGGCCAGCCAAAAATTCATGTTTATTAATTATTAATTGCTTTTTAATAAATAAGAATGTGAAAGCGAAAGGAAATTTAATATTTTATTTTAGGTTATGGCAATTATTATGAGTCTATGACGTGATAAATAGGGGATGGTGGTATAACCGCTATTATGGCGGAAAATATCGCGAGTTTTTAGTGAGTGTTGGTAAAGTTTGAATTTTCCACTGTACTGGGTGGCATGGATGGACAGTTATTAATTCGGAAAATGTTTTTGTCACAACTTTTTTTTTCAAAATCAATTAAGTTTTTTTTTTTTTTTTAATTTTTAAGTTTAGGTTAGTACATATTTTCTAGGTACTTTTTACACACGTTCAATTTTTGTCAATTTAGTTTGAAAAATGTTTTTATACAGTTTTCCTTTAATTTATAGTGAACTATATAATGTTATTCTCGTTAATAAATTTTGTTTATTATAGTAAAAAATATTAAAGTAATGAAAATAAATAGTAAGGAAATCTTGTGTAGTTTTATTTATTAGCAGGTAGAATTTAATAAATCTTAAGAAATTATTTAGATAGCAAAAAAAAAAATCTGCAGCATGTGAGAGACAAAACTTACTCAACTTTGTATTTTAAAAATAAGCGTCTTTAATCTCTTAACAAAAAATACAAACGTAAAATATTTATTAAAATAAAAGGTTATAAGTCAGCTGACAAAACTCTTCTTGAGGAAGATTTTTAAAATAATTTAAAAATGAATAAATAGTTTTTCATAAATAGTGTTACAATTACGGTAACATAGTAAAAACACTAAATAAAATATTACTGAAATAAATATAATGAAAAAAGACACAACAAATTTTATACGATTTTTATATAAAATGCAATAAATGATGTGATTTTAATTTGTAGTAGTTTAACTTTACACGTGAGAATTGAAATATATCCAAGTTGTATAAATATTTTGAAAATATATGTCAAATGTATTAATCAGTACTAGTGTAGTTTTATTTAGTTCAAATTTATGAGAAAGGAGAGCACACCAAATTTTGTGAAAGAAAATTTTAATAAATTAAATCCCGATAATTAAATGCATTGAAGTTTGCAAATATTGTGTCATTTTTAATAAGTTATGTGGGTTTATTTTGTAACTTTTTCATGTGGAATAATCCAATATCATTCTTATTAATACAATCATCCAATATAATTTCTTAACATCAAAATAAAAATTAAACCAATTTGCATGAAAATAGAAATGAATAAGTTATATTTTTTTCGTTCTTAGATTATGTATTTATCTCTTTTATTTTGAATGAAATATGCACTTTTATTTTATTTATAAATCAATGTCTTACTACGTGTAAATTAATTTCAAAGCAAATGGGGGTTGTAGAAAAATTATTTCGTCTCATCATGATTCATAACTAGTTTTGAATAAATGTATTACCAATATTGAAATGTTAGAAGAATAAAGATGTTTTAGATGAAAAAGTTATCTTTATTTAACTTTTTAAAGTATTCAAATCAATAAGAAGACATTTAAACGAGTTGTTGATGATAAGAGAAGTTGTAAAAGAAAATAGTATTAGAATATATAAAGTTTCTAATTATTCACCACTTCTAAGAGATTTGGTAATGAGATTCGTTACACAAAGCACAAACACAAGCTGGTTTTGTTTTGTTCTTTGTTTGGAGTCTTCCAAGTTTAATTCAAAGAAAGATAAGGAATTGGTTATCAAACCTATTTCTTGGCTACCCAAAACTTATTAATTGTTTCAAAAACAAACACATAAATATGAGAATGTGAAATAATTTATTTTGGGGCAATAAATATGGATTTTTTCACTTAAATAGCAGGGCATAATCATGATTTTATCTTATCATAACACATTCTCTTGTCATTCCGTATTCATTAAAAAAATTAAATTTACGTCATATTTCTTTTTACATATTTTAAATAAAATAACACGTTGTTAATCCAAGTTGTACTTAATTTTTATATGTTATCTCTTATTAAAGATATATTTGTTCAATCCAAACAATGTTATCACGAAGAGTAAAAATCTAATCATAAATATTTATCATTGATTCTTAAATAAATTATATTCATGTATCTTCATATTTAATATAGTTTTATTTGATAAAAAACATTTTAATTACATTATTTCAAATATAAATTATGAAATCATTCAATAAAATAAATAGTTGAATATGTTTTTAGTTTATAAAGTTGGTTTAAAAGTTGGAATTCGCTGCCATTCCAAACTTTGATATAATTTGGTACTCAAATTTAAAAATTAATAAATATAGTTTTTCTAACCCAACTGTATGAATATTCTTTTAACGTGTTAATTGATGTTTTAGATTAAAGTTTTAGTTGTTTATACCATTTAACATGTTTTTGTTTAAATACCAGTTTTGAACATCATTTAATATATACAAAAAAATTAAAATTGATGTCATTAGATTTAAAAGACTATATCTATTTATCTTTTAAGTTTATGAATCAAAATATATCAAAGTTTGAAATAAATATAACTTGTAATTTCACATCCAAATTTAATAAGCTTTAAAATAAAATCAAGGCTATGCTTGATTTTTAATAATACTCTAAACTTAATTCGAAAAGTAAACTCAATTTAGTGACATTTTATTCTAAAATTATGATTATAGATTAACATTTTATTTATAAAATCAGTTTCCTAAAAAATTATCTCGTTGTTTTTGTAAGTTTAGTTTACAAAATTAAATGTAATGAAATATTTTAAAATAAACAATGACAATGGTAAACAAAGCTAAACTAATATAATATAAGAATTCTCTTCTTTTGTTTCTTAAATTTGAAAACATCATTGTTTTGGTTTATTGATTAGTTATAAATATTTATTTGTGCATTTGATTTAACTCTTTTATATTTATTTTTCATCATTATAGAGTTTGATTGACCGGTTTGTGTTTGAGAATGTTAAAAATATTAATGTCTTATTTTGTCTTTTTTTTGTGTAATTATTACTCTTATTTATTATTGTTGTTGCATCTGCTAAATTTTTGGCGAGAAGACTTATTTTCGCTTTATATTTTTTTATTGTTGTTTCTATGGTCAAACTATTGGTATGAATATTTAAATATTAAAAATAAACAAGATTTACATTTATTTAATTGACTTAATTTTATTTATTTTTAATATTTGTATTTATTTTAGTGTAATAGGTGATTTTATTTATTTTATTATTTATTTAAATTAACATTTATTAGACTAACACTAATATAATATATTTTTAATATTTAGCAAAATAAATATCAACTAAATGGACGCTAATTGATAATTTATATGTTTTGAATTTGTGTACTTTTTGAGATAATTATTATAAAAAGTGTATTATTTTTAATTCACATGTCCAAATTTAACGATAACAAAAATTATATTAGCAATTTATTTTTTTCACTTTTTATATAAATCTCCTCATTATCATCTATTTCATTCACACTTATAAATTTTCTCACACTCATCTTTTTTATATACATTCATCTCCTTTATTCATATTCATTTTCATTCACACTCTTCTTCTAATCTCCTTTAATCATATTGATCTCATTCATTTAAAACAATTTTTTGTATTTTTTTTATGTTGTTTGATGAAGATGAAAATGTTATAAGTTAAACAAATTACTTTTAAAATACAATAATTAGCATAATTGGCATCACTGATACAAACTAAATTAATATTAAAAATAAATTTTATTTATTGATGACTAAAATAAATTGTAAAATAAAAATATACTAATGAAATAAAATGTTAAATTACTTTAATTAAAAATTAATAATAAATTAATATAGCCTATTACATTAGGTCCAAAATCCAAAACTTATAAATTAATGTCTATTATTTTAGAATCACATATACATACCATTCAAATTCGATGTCATTGACTATTTATCCTTCTTGTAATGAATTTAAATACACTCTAATAATTTGTTAACATGTTTAATAAAAAGATCATTATTTATAATTGATTTTTCCAAACTTGGGCACATATCATTTTAAAAAACAAAAATTGATTTTGATGGATCCAGATCCAGTTATATATGTCTGTTTTAATAGGTAATAAATTTGATTTGGGCACCAAACATTGGTTGAAAAAAGTGAAAAAGATAACCTAATTATTTTTCAAAACTCATTTTGAGCTTTGCACTGTTACTATTTCCATACTAGCTTGTATTATTTCACGCTATGAAAGTCAATTCGGCGATACACTTTAAAGTAAATTTAAACACAATACAATCACCTTCTATTCTTTACCACAATTTCTTTTGACAATATAATATCCCAACATTAAATTAGTTCCTCGATACAAAACTCATGTTTTACAAATCTAAATAAAATTGTGATTTGTCGTTTTTACACCTTAATAAAATGAAAAACCTTTTAGATAAATTTCATAAAAAATATATAAAATTAATGAAATTATTTCAATAATTTATATTTAGATGAAAATATAAAAAATATGTCCGCTTTCTATGTAGATTAATTAAAAATCGAATGTAAAAGTTATAATGTTAAAATTAATTATATATAGTAGCGGATCTTGAGTATAAGTGTTTGAGGGACCAAAATAATATAATACAAATTTATATATGTTTGAAAGAAGTAATATAAACCCTCACCTACATATGTAATTATTCGACAATTAAATTTTTAGTATCATCTTTCAAAATAGGTAAAGAATTCAAAATATGAAAAGAAGTGAAATTTGTTTTATTTTTATTTTCACGTGTATCTTCCTTATATCTTTGTTTAAAAATGAATCTATTTTTTTATTCTTTATCTATATACTTTTTTTAGTTTAATTTTTTTTTATCAAAATGTAATAAGAATTTGAGAGACTTAAATTTAAAAAGAAAAAATTATGATAATCAAGTCACAATTAAAAAAGTCATGCAAAAACATATAGGAGATAACTTTTCATTCTATATTCATAAAAAATAAATCAACAAAAAGTTTATTAAACTAATATTTCACTATTAAGTGAAACAAATAAAGTTATTCCTTTTATCTTCAAAAATGGAATATAACATATAAGAAACAATAATAGAAAGTATGAGTTTGTGTCTAAGTTTCACATATTTCTTCATAAACAAAAGAAAACATGTGAGAGTGAGAATATGTGAAAAATTCAAAGACAATGAAAAAGAATATAAAAAACATCTTAATAAATTTATTTATTTTTCATTATATTTAATTTTATGTTTTATTATTTTTTTACATTAAATTTCATCTATAACTATATATAAAGACGATTCACTCTTGTGTCCACCATTACTTATTTCTAATTTACCATTTAGAATATAATTATTTATTTATTTTAAAAAGTAACAGTTATTTTTACATGTTTTCTATCAAAATATTTTAACAACTATTTTCTTATTCTTTTTTATTCAATTATTTTCTCTTATTTTCTCTCTTTATTCCACTTTATTTTTAATAAATATAAATTTATCTTATATATTAACCAAATGATATTACCATATCATCACCTACTAATATAATATAATATTATATATATATATATATATATATATATATATATATATATATTAAAATATATAAATATAAAACAATATATATATTTATATATATATTTTATAAA
>Ga0214543_1010341_pt1 | contig 13881 bp, 6 predicted proteins | sample CNSS2metaG_FD_160094 | JGI IMG/M metagenome (GOLD analysis project Ga0214543, IMG submission 160094) | Root nodule microbial communities from cowpea collected in UCLA plant growth center, Los Angeles, California, USA - CNSS2 | ecosystem: Host-associated > Plants > Roots > Nodule | place: USA...
AATTAAAAAAAAATTTTTTATAAAAATATATATATATATATATATATATATATATATATATATATATATATATATATATAAGGGTATTTTTGTGAGTTAAAGTTTAGCGGGTATGAGTATCCACGGATACGGATACTATGATACCCGTACCCGCCCCGTTAACATGCGGGTATCAAAAATACCCGTACCCACGAGTAGCGGGTATCCATTTTTAATATCTATTTTTTATCCATTACGAATTTTATCCGCGGATACCCACAGATACGGATATTTTGGACATCCCTAAAATGATGCACCATAATGGTAAACCGTAATAAGGGTTTTAGATAATGAGTTGTTATATAAGGTGGAGTGAATATTTTTAATACGACCAAAATACATGTATAATCAATTTGTAACTGAATAAGAGAAAAATAAAAAAAAATAAACATATTATATTTTTTTACAAACTAATATAAATATTAAATTATATATCATTATTTTTTTCTTAATTCAGTTAAATAGTTTTATATTTTATACATATCTGAGGTGAAATTTTTTAAGTTTATACTGTAATTTTAGTTTTGCATTTTTTATATGTATTTTAATCCTGTTTTATATTTAAAATTTGTTGGTAGATGTAGGGTGGATTTCGTGTGACATAAACCTTCTAAAGTTTATGATACTTTTTTTTAAAACGTAAAATTGATAAGTTGTTGTTAGTTTTTTTTTTTTTTACTACTTTTGTGATGTATATAAGGTTAATGTTTTATATTAAGTCTAAGTGTTTATTATTTTTTATTTATATACATACTTATATACATGTTTAGATATTAGTAGCACTGGTTTTGAATGTGACTAGTTTACACTCATCTTTTTTTATTTATTATTTATAAATGTATAAATCAATTTTTTTCTCATATTAGCTTTAATTACGGTTTTATGAAATTATATATCATTTTATTTGAAAAACCATTAAGCCAGTTAACATCGTTTAATACATACATCCACCAAATTCTTATTTAAATTTATAATTTATTATATTTTGTATTATTTTGCATACCTATAAAATCTTAAATATAGTTAAAATATTATTAAATATGGTTGATTATATATTAGTTGTTAGTTTTAAATGTAACGTACTTAAATCTATTATTTTATATATTTTTAAATGGATAACTCTATGTCTTTAACAAGAATTGAGAATTCATTTTATATCTCTTTTTTTTTATTTTAACATTTATTATAAATTTTATTTTTTTAAGAAATTATTATTTACTATTTAAAATACTACAAATATATAAAAGTGAGAGTAAAAAGATATAAATATAAAATAATTGCAATGATCCAATTATAAGCACGACTTATGTTCTTCTAACGGAATGAAAAGGAAAAAATTAAAAATAATAAATAATTAAATAATATACATTGTTCCCAAAATAAAAACCGTGGATAAATATATAATTATTTAAAAGATATACCAATAATTTATAATTATTATATATAAATAGAAAATATAATTCTTTTATGTAAGCAAAATTTTGAGGTTGGTTTGTTAGTAATCAATGTTTTTTTTTTGACTTTTGATCAATATATCAATATATGTCAACTCAGTTTAAAATTTGTTTTCTGTTTTTATTTTCTTATGAAACTTACTTAATCATATTTTATGCATTTAAGTCCGTTTATATCTGATTTTTATAATTTATTTTCATGCGAGATACACGGGTCGAAAAAATATTTCGAGATTGATTTACAATATTATACTCAGGGTAAGAAAGAGAGAGGAGTGTGCAATGATGCACATAAGGGTAAAACCGTAATAAGTGTTTTAGATAAAGAATTGTTATATAAGGTGGAGTGAATATTTTAATACGACCAAAATACATGTATAATCCTAACGATTTGTAACTGAATAAGAGAAAAATAAAAATAAACATATTATATTTTTTTACAAACTAATATAAATATTAAATTATATATATCATTCTTTTTTTCTTAACTCAGTTAAATAGTTTTATATTTTATACAAATTTGAGGTGAAATTTTTTAAGTTTATACTGTAATTTTAGTTTTGCATTTTTTATATGTATTTTAATCCTGTTTTATATTTAAAATTGTTGGTAGATGTAGGGTGGATTTCGTGTGACATAAACCTTCTAAAATTTATGATACTTTTCTTTAAAACGTAAAATTGATAAGTTGTTGTTAGTGTTTTTTTTTTTACTACTTTTCGTGATGTATATAAGGTTAATGTTTTATATTAAGTCTAAGTGTTTATTATTTTTTATTAATATATATACTTATATACATGTTTAGATATTAGTAGCACTGGTTTTGAATGTGACTAGTTTACACTCATCTTTTTGTATTTTTTATTTATAAATGTATAAATCAATTTTTTTCCTCATATTAGCTTTAATTATGGTTTTATGAAATTATATATCATTTTATTTGAAAAACCATTAAGCCAGTTAACATCGATTAATACATACATCCACCAAATTCTTATTTAAATTTGTAATTTATTATATTTTGTATAATTTTGCATACCTATAAAATCTTAAATATGGTTAAAATATTATTAAATATTGTTGATTATATATTAATTGTTAGTTTTAGATGTAACGTACTTAAATATTTTCTTTTATATTTTTAAATGGATAACTCTATGTCTGAATTAATAATTTATTTTATATATCTTTTTCTTTTATTTTAACATTTATTATAAATTTTATTTTTTTTAAAAATTATTATTTACTATTTAAAACGCTACAGGTATATATAAGTGGAAGTAAAAAGATATAAATATAAAATAATTGCAATGATCCAATGCCATTATATAGTATGACTATACTTTTTAAATTATTCAAACTCGTATTTTCAAAACATAATAAGATTTTTCATAGTACTTAATGAGATTTTACTGATGAAAATAAATTTTTGGTAAGTTTCATTTTACATATTTTATTGATGAAATTTGAATTTGAATTATCGACTAAAATATTTAATAATATTGGATTTTTTGGTATAATCTATTAATAAATTATTTATTAATGGTCAATTTTATTTATAAGCTCTGAAATATTTTATAATTCATATCATTGACAAATTTTTTGTTGATAAAATAAGAAATAAGTTTCTTATTAAGTTGATGGTTTTTTTCAAGAAGAAACTTGGGAAAAGAAGAATAGTATAGAAGAGAAGAAAGTAGATAAGGAGCAACACAAGGAGAAATAAAAATATATGATGGTGACGACAACAAACGAGGTACAAGGTACAACAATGGTGAAGGTCTAATTATTTAGAATAGTCAAAGTGTGAATTAAAAGTTTCACATGGAATACAATAGACAAAGTTAAACCCTATATAAGAATAAATGCTCATAACACCATTGTCTTAAAGATTTTGGGGTAAAAGTGATGTCAAATATTAAAGACCAGTAAGACCCATGTCATATATCTATAGAACCAGAATCTCTACCTAACAATATCAGAGTCGATGGTTTGGGATGACTGACCACACCACATAACCATAATAAAAAAGTTATAAGTGTCAAATACTTATATGTGTAAGAAAAATATTATATATATATATATATATATATATATATATATATATATATATATATATATATATATATATATATATATAACCACAATCTCTCAATGACTATAACTTTCATATGAGAAAAATTATAATTCAACACAAAGATGTGACAATGACAATAATAACATAATGACAACTAGAGTTGGATGAGGAATAAAGGAGAAAAAGAGGAGGACAAAACAAAAACGGCAAAAAAAATGAAAAAAAAAACAAAGATTCGATCAAAATATTTATCAAGATTCATCAACAATTAAAAAAGTATAATTATCAATAAATATTTACTAACATATTTATGATTATTGATAATTTTTCAATAAACTTAAATGATTTATATATAACAAATTTTAAAATTATTATTCATTCCTTCTCTTTCTTTTTATTTTTTATATTTGGACAATAAATTTTAAATTTACATGGTATGAAATGTATATTTTTTGTAATTTTATATTATGCTTTGTTTTTGTAATGTTTTTCCAATTTTATAAAGTTACCCGTATCAATAAATTATGTTTGTATGATATGATTATAAATTAAAATATTATAATATTATAGAATCAGACAATTATATAATTATAAAATTAAAATAACATGTTACGGGGAAAAATAATAGTCACAATATACGGTTAAAAAGAGTTAAATGATAAATACTCTATTCAAAAGCATAAAATCTTTTAAAAGTCAATAAAACTTAATTAAAGTTTAATTTTTCTCATGTGTGTTCAAAGTTTATTAGCAAATTAAGAAATGTAATAAATTGTTATTTTAATAAAATATTTATACAATTTTTTATTTAATTTAATTTATTTTTTACATTACTAGCGAATACACAGGCGTGCGACAGTGTCTGTGTATTCATATTTTTTAATTTTTAAGAAATTTAAGATTAATAATAAATATAAATTTTTTAAAATAATTTTTAAATATAAATTAAAAAAAATATATATAAAAAAAAATTTAAATAATGATTTAAGAAAAAAAAATAAATGATTAAAAGAAAAATAAAATATGTAAAAAGAAAAATAATTAAAATTAAATTATTTATAAAATAATTAATTTTTAAAATAATTAAAGATAAAATGGATATTATAAAATATAAAAAAAATGAAGAATTCTTTATATAATAGATAATAACAAGTAAAATTATAAACTAATGAGAACTGTTTTTGAACTCTCAAAAACTAGATAAAAACAAAAATATTTTAAAATTAGTACACACACCCATCAGTTACCTATTCATCGTCGAGATACAACTTCTTCCTTAAATTCACACAACAGTACCCACTCGACAATTTACATCACAGGGGGTGCGTCGCTGTTGGCCACCACCACCTTCCTTAGCTTTCTCCACTGTCGGTCGTGATCGAAACAGAGTTGGTTGTTTTGCAAACTGTTCCTTTGTTGTGGATACAGTTGCACTCGGAATTGGATTTTGAGTGGAGATGGCAGGCAGAGGGCGAGGAAGAGGAGGACGGGGATGGGGACGAGGAGGTGGATTTACTACATTTGCTTCTCAGGTGCCATTTGATCTTTTTCCTGAGGTATGTTTTTGTTTCCTTTCTTTATTTTAATTCATTCCTACCCTACTTCCCTTTTTTCTTCATTCATTCTCTGTTGACGATCCTTTCCCAATCAGAAAAAAGATGGTCTCGGTTTAATAATTCACCATTTTCTTTTTCTTTTTTGTGGCTCTTCATATGTAAGGGCCTCTACTATAAATGATTTTTAGCTTTTCAGTTCTTGTTTATTGAAACCTCAAAATTATCTCCTTACTCAAAACTGATCAAGACAGAGTGTGGGTGGTACGATGTTTCTTTTTTGCCTGCATAATCAACTACCTATGCTCATTGCTTGTCACCATCTTTCTGATGTTGCAGGATGTTACTTTGCCTGAGTTTAAAATTGGTGATATAGATGTTAATACCAAAAAGTTGCTTAATTGGAGTAACAAGTTACAAAATTACTGGAAAGCCTCTCCTTATCTTTTGGAGGAGGCAACCTCAAAGAGTATGCATTTAGTTGTTTTTACATGTGCATTGTGACATGGGCTTAGCTAAATCTTTTACTGTAGTGCATTATTATATCATTGTGTTAAAGAAACTGAACCAGAGAAAATCTTGCAACAAACTGATACGCTTATAATACCAAATTATGCTTCCCATATCAGCTGGTACTCAAATGGTTCCTGGAATGAGCAGGTTTACGCCATCATACAGCCGGACATACTATTTTTAAAACATTTTTTACGCTTTCATTGAACCATATTTATCCTAAATATCTGCCTCCTTCATTCCCTGACGGGAATACTTTCTTTTCTTGTGTCAAATTTCATTGGAAGATATTAATAATTTTCTTGTTTTACCAACAGAGAGGCAAACGATGCACGTAGACAGGTTTTCTGATAAGAAGACAAACGATTTTACCCGTGACTCTCTGTCACAAGTTATAACGTTCAATGGTTTTCCTCACGAGTTGGTTCAAGGTATGAATAATGGAATGGACTGTCAATGGTTTTATTTTACACGAAAAACCCACTGTTTTTTTATCATGCATTTGAGGTTCATGTTAGCAAATAATATCAACTTAAATTGGTGTTTTCAGGCAAATCCAAGCGAATGTCAAGAAGAAAAAAGTTTCGATGGAACCCAGAGTCAGGTTTAGTGATTTCATATGACCTTTTTGCCTTTTATGCGGTATTATCGATTGGTTAAATCACTATCGTGTGTACATTCTGAATTTATTAGATTAGCTCAAAATAAGCTTAATCTTTGTAAAAGGCTTCCACTTTCTTTAGAGAAATTTATGAAAATTCTCATGTTCTTCTGATTGTTGTATGTACTATGGATGCAACATTCTATTTTAGATTGTAATATCGTTGTATAAATGCTTGATAGCTTACGGTGTAGAAACTATTATTTATTGGATAGAAACATTTTATGGAACTTACTTGGGATATTATCTACATCTATAAAGTGAATCACTGTTTACTTATGACAATGATAGTAAGCACTAGGTTTCTCTTTAGACTGATAAAGATGTTTGTGTGACAGAGATGAAGAAAATGGATTTCTTTGAACAACAAGAGAAAACAAACCAGGTAAAACACCTATGTTTAAAACAACTTCCTGTGTATGTATGTGTGATAACAAGACACCTAACACTTTCATTCATTTCATCGTAGAACATACCAATTATCGGTATTTGGGTAGTGAGGGGTATCTAAGTCCATGTTGAATGATATTTGGTTATTATAAGATGCTTGATAAAGTATTTAAGGTTTTTCCTATGATAACTAGCTTTTGAGGGTAGGTTCCCCGTGTACTTGGATGCTTATCACTTTCAGTACACATGTTTTTATGTGGCCTTTGGAATGTAATAGGAACCTACAATTTTTATTTCTGCCTTGGTATACATTGTAAAATCAAAATTTTAATTCCTGATAGCATTTTCAAGGAATTGAGCTTTTACTAATTGAATATATCCTCAGTTCTTATTCTAGATCCTAAGATTTCTAATTGAAAGAACCTCAAATTATTAAGAGGCAGTTTCTGACCCACACATACGATAAAACAAGTTACTGCAACCTCAGTTTGATACCTTTAAAATCCACTCCTGCTACTTTCACATTGCCTCTAAGATTGCCACCACCATTGCAAACAGTGCCGCAACCTTTGCCACTCAACACCAACACCGACACCATAATTGTTGTCACCACCGTTGCTGATCCCATTAATATTGCTTCCTTCACTGTTTCCATCAATTTTTTATCTCTACATCCACCATCACAACTACTCCCACTGCTGCAACTCTCCATTAGATCATTAACATTGGGAGTAAGATTGCATTTGGTCCACATGAATATTGTATTTGTTCTTTTATTCCAGTGTTGGACTATCTTTTCTTTTCCAGTGAAATATGTTGATGATGGTTTCACTTGCAGGGAAAAGAGGAAACCGATGAAGCCGAAAAGAAAGAGGGAGAAGATGAAGATGGTGATGGTAATGTAGAAGAGGAGGATGAAGAAGATATGAGTGATGATGATTATAATCAGGTTCCACTGTAGCCTTTATTTTGATGTGTTAATCTTTCCATTTGTCTCTATGTTGTAATAATGCATTTTAGTCACAAAAACTTACCCAGAAAATTTTTTGAATTGAAGACAAAGGTAAATAGGGAAAAAACTAAACCTGCGCAGCTATCGACCATGAAAAACTTGCATTTACATGGTTTCATGTGTCTAACTTAAAACCTTATTGTTGAATTGAATCAAGGTTACCTTAATTTTTTAACTAGATATACTGAAAACAGTTAAGATGATGATGGAAGCAAGTTGTTTAGCTGTGGCAGCATATCATCTTTGATATTTCCCCCTTCTTTGTAGGAGAGTCTAAGTGTCTCTTGTTTGCATAAATAACACTGGTAAATTGTGTGCTGTCAGTGTACGTGGTGCTGCAGATCCACCTGATGATTCATTAGCTATCCACAATGGTCCTCTGCTCCTTCTGATCCCATACATAAATACAAAATTGAAAAGAAGAAGACCCCATACATAAATATAAGATTGAAAAGGAGAAAATAGTAGGATTGTAACAGAGAATTAGAAAATAGGAACATCAAGGATTTAGTCTATCTTGTGCTTGCTCAATACTTTCTGAAGTTTCTTTGAAATTTTAAGTGGATTCCATATCAAAATTGCCCTGTTCAAATGTCACACATAATATGTTCTTCGCGCCGTTGGAAAGTAAACAATAGAAAATAGTTTGACCTTTGAAGGGAAAAGACAATTAGATGGTGAGAATTCGATGTTTGGTTCGGGCCATCTTGTTCTTCCTTTCACATTTTTTAGGTTTCTTTTAAATTATAGAAGTGAATTCTATGAATGTGGAGTTTGCTTTCACATCTTGCACTTTCTTCCATCCACAACAGGTGGTGGTATAGACTTTTTTCAGCATTCAATGAACTGTTACTAAAATTAGATTTTGGAAATTGCTTAATTTGACATGGTGGCGGTATAGGGAACTATCTGTCACTTCATGTAAATTTTTAGCGGTTGGGGGGCTCTGATGGTAGTATTTTGAAGAGTATTTATTTCACTGTATTCCCTCTTCCTTCTTAATATGCCTGTATGTTTTTGTCTTATCTTATTTAGCATACGGTTGCTAGGCTGTGTTTTTCGTTTCCATGTTAAAAAGAACAATTAAAAATTTGAAGTATCTAACTGAAATAAAATCCTGCAGAATATAGATTTTGACGACGATGATGATGATTACAATGATGTAGATGACGGGGATGGTATTGTCACATTACTTTCTCATTGCATTTATCATTTACATTCATTTTAATAATGTTAATAAATTCAATTATGACATGTTTTATTGTAATCACTTTACATAAATATTTTCCGTTATTGCAGATGAACCTATCTATTAAATAGCAGTATGAAGAATGTTCTGCCCCTCTCGTGACAGGCTATAGCTTCTGTAATGATAACAGGTTGTACGTTAGCCTTATTTGGTCTTCCTCCTTGTAAATGTTTAGTTTAAACAAGTATACGACATGACCAGAAATGAATTTTGTTTACAGAAAACATGAAAAAAAGCAACTATTTATTTAGTAATTTGTTAGTTTTTAATCTACTTAAGTAACTTTAATCCTGTTATGGTAGGTTTTCTGAGTGTGACCGATTTAATCTCGTTTAACATCAGCTCGGTAAGTAACACTTTTGTATCCGTCGATTTTACTAAATTCCAATTTGCATAAACACCTGTTTTATAGGAACACACCCTATACAGATGAGACATTACATTTCTCCTCAATACCAACTTAACATACGAGATTCATAGCCACGAATTGCACCACTGTATTTGATATATATCACTAAGTCATTTAGGTAATTTTTTGATAGGTGATATAATAGTTCTAACGAAGTATTTGTCTCATGTTTTTGGGTTTAGGGCATATAAGTCATATGGATGCTCTATGTTCTCTTTCTCCATGTTGATCATAAAGTGTTCTCTTGGGATCATTCATTTTCTTTAAATCAACAAAAGGATAAAACTCATTAAAAAAAGACAAATAGACCAAACGTACAATATACATTATAATTAGATTCAATAAATACAGCAACATCTAAAACTTAATCATTTTGGGATGCATATTTAGACTTGGGCGCCTAATATGTGTCTCTAGTTAATAAACAATGGTGAAGAAATAATTCTCTAAAAAATTAACGTGAAACTTTTTGAGAAATTTTCATTAAAAATATTCTAAAAACATATATAAATTTAAAATGAAATTTATTTTGACTTTTTACATAGACATTGTTATAGTTAATTACGACATTTGAGGTATTATTTGCATTAGAATATGAAAATCTATCACATTTCTGACTTTAAAATGCATCTGAAAGAGTTTAAGAAAGAAATGTCTATTTGGATTGTTTTTAATTTTAACTCTTAAAAGTGATGTGAAACAATTGGAAACAAGTTTTTAATTGACATTTAAGGAAAATTAAGATTCATCTCTGTAAACACTTTTCGATCATTATTGCACTAATATTTTGACCTTTTAAGTCCATTAAAATAACAATGTTAGAGTTAACCATAACATTTGAGGTGTTCTTTTTTTTAAATTTGGGCTTCTATCACAATTTCATTATTAAAATACACCTCAAACAGTTAATAGAGAAAAATGCAATTAAATTGTTTTTAATTTTGACTTTTAAACAATGCGACATTATTGAATATTTCTATGCACAGACATAAAAGAGGTTTTAAAAATGACTTCTCATTTTCCTTAAATCTCGATCGAAAAACTTATTCAAAAATATTCAATATAGTTGAGAAAAAAATAATTTTTGTATTACTATCTTTTAACCAACTTTTAAAGATAAAACAATAAGAAAACTCTATACTAAAAAATATAATATCTCAAATGCAATTATTAATCAAATATATCTTCCTTACTTTCTTTTAATTTTACACACTTTATTAAAACTAAAATATTCTTTATTTTTTTCTTAAATAAACTTGTTTGATGAATTTATTATTTTAATATAATATAAAAATTGCATAAATACCTTTAAATACTTTTTTTTAGGCAGGTGAGGCGCATAAAAGTAATATTTTACTTTATAATTATGGATTAATTTTTTCAAAAGTGAGTTGAACTCAACCCGGTTCATTTAGCACATGGATTAAAGGTGGATTAAATCATTTAACCCACCAACATTTTTTTACAATCTTTTAATAATTATTTATTACTCCTATTATATATGTTGACAATTTCCTATTTTTAAAATGTTAGAATGTTGCTCAATAATATTTGAATAGTTTGAATGTTTAATTAATTTGATTGTCAAGTTATATATGTTGATACTTTAATCTTTAATTATAAATTACTCAAACAACTCTCTTATAAACAATTTTTTCTAAATTAGCATGACAAATATATATAATTTTTTTATTTATATTTTGTTGAATAGCATGACAAAAAATGTGTAACATGTATGTTTTCTTAGACTATTATGGATACTTTCTAGGAAACAATTCATCATATTATCATATATTGGTAGTGAGCATGATTTTATTATCATTGTCATCTCATGAGTTACTTAAAAATTTATTTAAATATTTGAATATTAAAAAGTAAATAAATATATTTTTTTATGTGGGTTGGCCAACTCACTTAACTCACCAACCCGTAATGAGTTGAGCTAGGTTACAAAATTTCTGACTCACCTAAAATGAATCGGATTGAATTCACTCATTTTCAACTCGGTTCTTGGTGAGCCAACCCATGTCACTTTGACATGTGTATTTAAAAAAGGTGTAAGGATGTAGTCCTAATATTTATTTATTTTTGTGTTTATTTGTATTGGGTGTGAGCAGCGACATGGCACGAGTTGCATTTCATAAGCTTCTTGCCTCTTATCGGAAAGGCAAACTCCTTTTAAAAGTAGTTAGTTGAAACTTGCAACAGATCACGATTCCCGCTATTCTTTTCTCTTTCTTTTTTCTGACTGTCATTTTCCATTTCACTCATACAACATTCACTCATGTCACCATTTCACTCATTCTAAGCTCTTTCCCAAAATGCAAACAATTTCATCCCCTCTCTTCACTTCTTCACTCTCATTTCCGATCAATTCACTCTCTCCATTCCCTTCTCTCACACACTTCTCCTCGCTTTCCGTGCCCTACGCCACCGCTCGCCGGAGCATCCCGTTGCAAGTTTCCGCGAGCGACTCTGCTTTCGCCTCCTCCTCCACCATTGCCGTCGACAACTCCGACGCCGATGACTCCACCGCCTTTGTGATCCGCGCTCGCAGCCGAATCGGCCTCCTCCAGGTCATCACCAGGGTTTTCAAGGTCCTCGGCCTCACCGTCGACCGCGCCACCGTCGAATTCGAGGGCGACTTCTTCGTGAAGAAGTTTTTCGTCACCGATTCACATGGCAACAAAATTGAGGACTCCGACAGCCTGGAGAGGATTAAGCGAGCGTTGGCCGAGGCGGTCGGCGGGGATGGCGACGGAACGGTCTCGGCTGCGAGACCGGCAGCGGCGAACCCGGGGGTTGTGGTGAGGAGGCCTGGGCTGGTGGATGGCGTTGGCGAGCGTCGCGCTAAAGCGGAGAGAATGTTTACCTTAATGGATGGGTTTCTAAAGAACGACCCTCTCAGTCTTCAAAAGGATATTCTGAATCATGTTGAGTACACCGTGGCCAGGTCACGGTTTAGTTTTGACGATTTCGAAGCGTATCAGGTACGCTGCCTTTCAACTCCATTGCTTTTGGTTTATGTGTGTGCTTCTTTCTGATTTGCTCTGGTGTGGTACATTTTGGTATATGTGTGGATCAAACGTGGTTAGTTATCCGAAAAGAAAGAGGGAAAATGAGAATTTGTATTTGTGCATTTTATTTGAAAGGCAGATAGAATTGTTTTTGGTACCAGGCACACTCCACGCGAAGTAATTCTGGACGAATCAGGTAAGACCACATGGGTTTTTTTTTTTTTCGGAGTATCTAAAACATAATTGACTTAATTAGTGAAGAATAATATATTTTCAATCAAGAATATTAAATAGGAGTGTAAAATGAGTAATATAATTCTAGTGTAAAAGGGTATTTCATTGTCAATGGAGGCTATATGTCAGAAAGATTTAAGTTACTCCTCAAGTTTCGAACCATCATTTTTGGAGAAGTTTTTTAATAAACTTTGTTAGACTTAAGTCCACTGTGGCAACGATTTGTTATATGTACATTTGACTATTTTATCTAATTTGCTAAGCACTGGACAATTGTTATTGAATAAATAAATGAAAAGTTTTACTTAGAAATTACGACAGAGATACATTGATGACTTAACTATAACATCTATTGATAGAATGTTTTCTCTTAGTTGTAAACGAAATTTCCTCCCGTTAATTCCTCAATCATTACTTAGGGCAAGAAAATGGTTTTCGGAATCCTTTCTTTTCGAGTTCAAGTTAGAAATCCATTTTGTTTAAACTTCATTAAAATCATTATGAGTGTTTGCGGCTCCGTATGGCTTGGTTTGTTTTTAGTTAAAAACTAGTTTTAAACCGTTCCGTTCCGTTCCTAGGCACATGTTGATATTTGTTTGTGTGTTTATTAAAATAGATTTAGAGGTTGAAAAAGGAAATAATAAATATTTCTTTATATATATATATATATATATATATATTGTGACATAAATACTAGATAACCATAGGATATATCTCTTATAAGGCTATCAAATCTAATATTGCAGAAAATTCAAAACATAAACATTAAATTCGGTCTTCTATTTTGTTTCCTTTCAATTATATTTTATGTTGTTTTAGCATTTTTCTCTTCCTAGATTAATAATGTAACATTTACACTACCAGGGTAACTCTTCTTCCACCTCATTCATATGTTAAACATATTGTTACTACTCTAGTGTATATTTATAGGCAATAGGTACATTGGATTCTTGTCTCTAGTAGACATCTCTCATATATAAGAGAAATAATCGGTAATATGATAATTTTAGATAATTGATTTTGGTTCGGTTTGAATCGGGTTTGAAATTTCAAACCGGAAATTGATTCAAACTGCTTGGTTCTGGACAAAAATATCCAAATCTATTAAAAAAAGAATTGTTTTTGATCGGTTATTGACTTTTTGGATCAGTTTTCAGTTTTTGTTTTTGTATCGGTTTGGATCTAAACAACCCAAAAGAAGAAGTTTACTGCGAATTCAAGGTTTTCTACACGAAAAAAAAAAAAAAAATAAAAATAAAAAATTAATTTTTAA
>Ga0214543_1010345_pt1 | contig 13874 bp, 10 predicted proteins | sample CNSS2metaG_FD_160094 | JGI IMG/M metagenome (GOLD analysis project Ga0214543, IMG submission 160094) | Root nodule microbial communities from cowpea collected in UCLA plant growth center, Los Angeles, California, USA - CNSS2 | ecosystem: Host-associated > Plants > Roots > Nodule | place: USA...
TATATATATATATATATATATAACTTCAGAAAGGTTGCTGAGTAAAACAAAAGTTCCCTGTGTTGGGTTACAAAGTTAGGTTAGTAATAAAAACTATGTATGACAATAATAATAAAAACTGTCATACATCTCAATAAATAAATAAATATAGAAAAAAATTCAAAAGTTTGATTACCATCCGTCACGTATACCGAATTTTCACTCTTGCAGCCTTCTTTCTCAGTTTTTCGGTAAATTTTAATTTTTGTTTCAAAATTACATTGACGTAAAAAATAAATAAATTTATTTTTAGGATTAAAAATAAATCCATTTGTTCTACTCAAGTTTTTTATTTTTTTATTACGTTTTAGAAAATAATAGATTTATTCCTTCATTTCTAACTACATTATATTTCTAACTACATTATATTTGGTTAATTTATCAAATAATGTTAATCATTTGTTCTACTCAAGTTTTTTATTTTTTTATTACCTTTTAGAAAATAATAGATTTATTCCTTCATTTCTAACTACACTACACTATATTTGGTTAATTTATCAAATAATGTTAATTTATTGTTGTATTTATACAATATGATTGGATTTTTAAATATTACATAATAGGGAACAAGTCTTCATAAATATAATAAATGTAACGATTTCACTACAAAAATTAAGTCATATATCATATAAACGATTTCAGCTTTTATATATATATATATATATATATATATATATTCTTAATTCTAGTATATTTTAATAGTTGTTTAATCAAAGATAAACGATTTCAGCTTTTATATATATATTTATATATATATATATTCTTAATTCTAGTATATTTTAATAGTTGTTTAATCAAAGCAGCCTAGCCCATTCCCACGAAAAGGTTGTTTAATTCTAGTATATATATATTCTTAATTCTAGTATATTTTAATAGTGGTAGACGCTCTTGAGAATTTGATATTAGCATTTAGCCGTTGTGATTTCAAACTTTGAAATCTAAAGAAAAAAACAGTACTCTATTCCTCTCTTCGCTCAATTGCTAAATCTCAGAAAGAAAAGAACGTTACTCTGTTTCGCTCCATTGCTCTCTGTTGCGCTCCATTGCTCTCTTGCTCTATTGCTCAAGAAGTTGGATCTTGGAAATCGAGAACCATGAACGGTAATCTCACTTTCCCTTTACTAACCAATTGAATTAACCACTTCTTCTTTAACACAAAGCACCGTTTTTGCAGATCAATCCATTCAAATCCAAATGCTCGCTGAAAAATTCCACCGCTTTGTTCTTGACTACGTTCCTTCTGAGCTAGGTTCCTTTTCTATTCTCTACTCTCTATTCAATTTCCCTTTTCGATTTGGATCGACCAAAAGAAAATAATGATCTTAATTTCAGCCAAAGATACATTGTTAATTCTGACGTTGGATGGTTCTTTGATTTGTGGAATTTCGACAGATGATGTATCGAAGCAAGTGAACGAGAATTCAGACTCCATGGATGAAAACACTATGTCACAGGGAATCCACGAATTTTCTCCGGATAAGGGTCACACACTTCCCATATTGAAGAAAATACTTGATCTCGACACTAAAATTCAGGTAAATCTTTAAAATCCACAATGAATTCTGTTTCTTTCTTTTCCTTAAATTTCTTCTTTAACACAAAGCACCCGTTCCTTCAGATCAATCCATTCAAATTCAAATGCTCGCTGAAAAATTCCACCGCTTTGTTCTTGACTACGTTCCTTCTGAGCCAGGTTCGTTTTCTATTCTGTACTCTCTATTCAATTTCCCTTTTCGATTTGGATCGACCAAAAGAAAATAATGATCTTAATTTCAGCCAAAGATACATTGTTAATTCTGACGTTGGATGGTTCTTTGATTTGTGGAATTTCGACAGATGATGTATCGAAGTCAGTGAACGAGAACTCAGACTCCATGGATGAAAACACTATGTCACAGGGAATCCACGAAGTTTCTCCGGATAAGGGTCACACACTTCCCATATTGAAGAACTTGATCTCGACACTAAAATTCAGGTAAATCTTTAAAATCCACAATGAATTCTGTTTCTTTCTTTTCCTTAAATTTCTGGATTTACTGTTCGCTCGCATTCTGTTTATCTTTCGCAAACTTTATTTTAACGGGGTTTTATTGTTCATGCATTAGGATTTGAAGAAGCATCATATAGCACTGTGACGAAGTGAAGCTCACGGTTGAATCTTTTCCGGGCACTGATGTTTTGAAGTCCGTGCAGCTTCTCGGTATGCTTCCACTGTCGCGGAAGTGCATGTGAGTTCTTATTTTATTGTGGGGTCCAGGTCCAGGGTCTCATCTTTCACCCTTGTTCTTTAAATTTCTTTCCACTTTTGTTAATTTCTGGGTCTTTTTTTTGTGCAGATTCCTTGTTCTTTAAATTTCTTTCCACTTTTGTTAATTTTTGGGTCTTACTTTTGTGCAGATTCCTTGTTCTTTAAATTTCTTTCCACTTTTATTAATTTCTGGGTCTTACTTTTGTACGGATGTGCTTATGATTATATTTTTGAATGCGTTTTTTGTGGTTTTGATACGGTTGCAAATTGTTCAGAGGAGTTTACTTATGACAGAAAAAGCCGGGGACTGTGGGTTGAATTAGATGGGTAGCTTTTAATTTAATTTTATTTTTTTAGCCTAAAGATGTCGTTGTATTTACTTAAATTTAGGGGTTTCGGTTTCTTCTCTTCATGTGAGGTTGGATTCTAGTTATTTGACAATTAGTTGATTTGTTTGGAATTGAGCTCATTCTTTAAAGTTTGGTGGTGCGATTCATCTATGTCTTGTGCTTTGTATTATGTGTTGTGTGTTATGTGTTTGGTATGTTTTGTGTTATGTGTTTTGTGTGTTGAATGTTTTGTGTTGTATGCATTTTGTTGTGTTGTGTTTTGTGTTGTGTGTGTTTTTATGGTTGTGTTGTGTGTTTTGCTGTATGTTTTTCTTTTGTATGTGCTGTGTGTTTTTTGTTGTATGTGTTGTGTGTTTTGTGTTTTGTGTGATTTTGTTGTGGTATGTAATGTGTTTGCTCTTGTGTGTTTTGTGCGTTGTGAGTTTTGGGTTTTGTGTGTTTTATAGTGTGTGGGTGTGTGATTTGTGGTTTGTGTGTTTTGTGTTGTGTGTGTTTGTATTGTTTTGTATTGTTGTGTTATGTGTTTTTTGGTTGTGTTAACTGTTTTAGTGCTTGTGTTTTTTTATTTTGTTTTTGTGGTTGTGTGGGGCGTTGGGTGTTTTTGATATATATTGTCTTTTGTGTGGGGTGTTGTGTTTTTTGTTGTGTGTGTTTTTTATGTTGTGTGTTATGTGTTTGGTGTGTTGTGTGTATGTGTGTGTTTTGTGTTGTGTATGCTTTGTGGTGTGTGTGTTTTGGGTTGTGTGTTCTTGTGGTGTGTGTTTGGTGTTTTTGTGTTTTGTGTTGTATATGTTTTGTTGTGATTTGGGGTGTTTGTGTTTTATGTTGTGTGTGTTTGTGTTGTGTTTTGTTTTGTACGTGTTTGTGTTGTTGTGTTCAGTGTTTTTGTGGTTAGGTTAATAGTTTTTGTGCTTGTGTGTTTTTTTATTTTTTTTTGTTGTGTGGGGTGTTGGTTATTTTTGATTTATATTGTCTTTTGTGTGGGGTGTTGTGTTTTTGTATTGTGTGTTATGTGTTTGGTGTGTTGTGTGTGTGTTTTTTGTGTGTTGTGTATGTTTTGTGGTGTGTGTGTGTGTGTTTTGGGTTGTGTGTTTTTGTGTGTTTGGTGTTTTTTTTGTTTTGTGTGTGTGTTTGTTGTTATGTGTATGTTTTGTGTGTGTGTTGTGTGTGTGTTTGTTGTTATGTGTATGTTTTGTGTGTGTGTTGTGTGTGTGTTTGTTATTATGTGTATGTTTTGTGTTTTGTGGTGTGTGTGTATGTTTTTGTGTGATTTTTGTTGTGTTTGGTGTTTTGGGGTGTTGTGATTTGGGGTGTGTATGTTTTGTTGTGTTTTGTGTTGTGCGTGTTTCATTGTGTTTTGTGTTGTGCGTGTTTTGTTTTGTGCGTGTTTGTGTTGTGTTTTGTTGTTGTATTCGGTGTTTTTGTGGTTGTGTTAATTGTTTTTGTGCTTGTGAGTTTTTTTATTTGTTTTTGTGGTTGTGTGGGGTGTTGGTTGTTTTTGATTTATATTGTCTTTTGTGTGGGGAGTTGTGTGTGTTTTTTGTGTTTGTGTTGTGTATGTGTGTGTGTTTAGTGTGTTTTTGTGTTATGTGTTTTGGGGTGTGTGTTTTGTGTTGTCTGTGTTTGTGTTGTTTTGTTCAGTGTTTTTGTGGTTGTGTTAATTGTTTTTATGACATGTTTTTTTATTTGTTTTTGTGGTTGTGTGGTGGTGTTGATTGTTTTTGATTTATATTGTTTTTTGTTGTGGTGTGTTGTGTTTTGTGTATTTTGTGGAGTGTGTGTGTGTGTGTTTTGGGTTGTGTTTTTGTGTGTTTTGTGGTGTGTGATCACTGCTTTTTGTGTTTTGTGTTGTATGTGTTTTGTTGTGATTTGGGATGTTTGTGTTGTTTCGTGTTGTTGTGTTCAGTGTTTTTGTTGTGTTGATTGTTTTTGTGAATGTGAGTTTTTTTATTTGTTTTTGTGTGGTTGTTTGGGGTATTGGATGCTTTTTATTTATATATTCTTTTGTGTGTGGTGTTGTGTGTGTTTTTTGTGTTGTGTGTTATGTGTTTGGTGTGTTGTGTGTGTGTTTTTGGTGTTGTGTATGTTTTGTGATTTGGGACGTGTGTGTTTTGTGTTGTTGTGTTCGGTGTTTTTGTGGATTTGTTGACTGATCTTGTGCTTTTGTGTTTTCTTATTTGTTTTTGTGGTGGGGGGGGGGGGGGGGTGTGGGATATTGTCTTTTGTGTGAATTGTTATGTTTTTTGTATATGATTTGGGTTGTGTGTGTGTTTTTTTGTGTTGTGTATGTTTTGTGGTGTGTGTGTGTGTGTTTTGGGTTTGGTGTGTGTTTTTGTGTGATTTGTTTTTGGGGTGTTGTGATTTGGGGTGTGTGTGCTTTGTTGTGTTTTGTGCGTGCTTGTGTTGTTTTTGTTTTGTTGTGTTCAGTGTTTTTGTGGTTATATTAATTGTTTTTGTGCTTATGTGTTTTTTTATTTGTTTTTGTGGTTGTGTGAGGTGTTGGTTATTTTTGATTTATATTGTCTTTTGTGTGAATTGTTGTGTTTTTGTATTGTGTGTTATGTGTTTGGTGTGTTTTTTGTGTTGTGTTGTATGTGTTTTGTTGTGATTTGGGGTGTTTGTGTTGTTTTGTGTTGTGTTCGGTGTTTTTGTGGTTGTGTTGACGGTTTTTGTGCTTGTGTGTTTTTATTTTTGTGGTTGTGCGGGGTGTTGGATGTTTATGATTTATATTGTCTTTTGTGTGATGTGTTGTGCGTGTGTTTTTTGTGTTGTGTGTGTTTGTTGTGTGTTGTGTTTTGTTTTTTGTCGTGTGTTTTTGTGTGATTTGTGTTTGGTGTTTTTTGTGTTTTAGGGGGTGTGTGTTTTGTTTTGCGTGTGTGTGTGTTTTTTGTATTGTGTATGTTGTGTGTGTGTTTTATTGTGTGTGTTTTTGTGTGTTTTGTGTTTTGGATTTGGTGTTTTTGTGTTGTGTTTTGGAGTGTGTTTTGTTGTGTTTTGGAGTGTGTTTTGTTGTGATTTGGGGTGTGTGTGTTTTGATGTGTTTTGTTTTGTGTGTTCAATGTTTTTGTGATTGTGTTAATTGTTATTGTTTTTATGACTTGTGTATTTTTTATTTGTTTTTGTGGTTGCGTGGGGTATTGATTGTTTTTGATTTATATTGTTTTTTGTGTGGTGTGGTGGGTTGTGTTATGTGTGTGTTTTTTGTGTTGTGTGTTATGTGCTTGGTGTGTTGTGTATGTTCTGTGTTGTGTTTTGTGGTCTGTGTGTGTGTTTTTGTGCGTTTTGTGGTATGTGTTCAGTGTTTTTTGTGTTTTGTTGTGATTTGGGTTGTTTATGTTGTTTCGTGTTGTTGTGTTCAGTATTTTTGTGCATGTGTGTTTTTTTATTTGTTTTAGTGGTTTTGTGGGGTGTTGAATGTTTTTGATTTATATTGTCTTTTGTGTGGGGTGTTGTGTTTTGTGTTGTGTGTTTTTTATGTTTTTGTGTTGTGTGTTGTGTGTTATGTGTTTGGTGTGTCGTGTGTGTGTTATGTGTGTGTGTTTTTGTGCATGTGTTTTTTTTATTTGTTTTAGTGGTTTTGTGGGGTGTTGAATGTTTTTGATTTTTATATTGTCTTTTGTGTGTTTTGTGTTGTGTATGTTTTGTGGTGTGTTTTTATGTGTTCTGTTGTGTGTCTGGTGTTTTTTGTGTTTTTGTGTTTTTGTGTTGTGTTGTGATTTGGATGTGTGTTTTTTGTTGTGTTGTTGTGTTCGGTGTTTTTCTGGGTTTGTTGACTGATTTTGTGCTTTTGTGTTTTTCTTTTTTTTAGTTGTGTGGGGGTGTTGAATATTGTCTTCTGTGTGGGGTGTTGTGTTTTTTGTATGTGATTTGTGTTGTGTGTGTGTGTTTTTTTTTGTGTTGTGTTTGTTTTGTGTTGTGTTTTGTGGTGTGTGTGTGTGTGTTTTGGGTTTGGTGTGTGTTTTTGTGTGATTTGTGTTTTGGGGTGTTGTGACTTGGGGTGTGTGTGTTTTGTTGTGTTTTGTGTTGTGCGTGCTTGTGTTGTATTTTGTCTTGTGCGTGTTTGTGTTGTGTTTTGTCTTGTGGGTGTTTGTGTTGTGTTCGGTGTTTTTGTGGTTGTGTTAATTGTTTTTGTGCTTATGTGTGTTTTTATTTGTTTTTGTGGTTGTGGGGTGTTGGTTGTTTTTTATTTATATTGTCTTTTGTGTGGGCTGTTCTGTTTTGTGTTGTGTGTGTTTTTGTGTTTGTGTTGTGTGTTATGTGTTTTGTGTGTTTTTTTTTTGTGTGTTGTGTGTTTTGCTGTGATTTGAGGTGTGTGTGTTTTGTGTTGTGCGTGTTTGTATTGTTGTGTTCAGTGTTTTTGTGGTTGTATTGACTGTTTTTGTGCATGTGTGTTTTTTTATTTGTTTTTGTGGTTGTGTGGGGTGATAAATGTTTTTGATTTATAGTCTTTTTTGTGGGGTGTTGTGTTTTATGTTGTGTGTGTTTTTTATGTTTTTGTGTTGTGTTATGTGTTTGGTGTGTTTTGTGTGCGTGTTTTTTGTGTTGTGTTTTTGTGGTGTGTGTTTGGTGTTTTTTGTGTTTTGTGTTGTATGTGTTTTGTTGTGATTTGGGGTGTGTGTGTTTTGTTGTGTTTTGTGTTGTGTTCGGTGTTTTTGTGGTTGTGTTAAGTGTTTTTGTGCTCGTGTGTTTTTTTATTTATTTTTGTGGTTGTCCGGTGTTGGGTGTTTTGGATTTATATTGTCTTTTGTGTGGGGCATTGTGTTTTGTGTTGTGTGTGTGTTTTTATATTTTTGTGTTGTGTGTTATGTGTTTGGTGTGTTTTTGTTGATTGTTTTTGTGCTTGTGTGTTTTTGTGGTTGTGTGAGGGTGTTGGATGTTTTTGATTTATATTGTCTTTTGTGTGGGGTATTGTGTTTTTTGTATATGATTTGTGTTGTGTGTGTGTTTTTGTGTTGTGTGTTTTATACTGAATTGCAGTTTCATACAATAGTTTAATTCAGTTATTAGATTTTGCAAATTTAGCCTTTTCTAAGTTTATTTTACGGTTTAGGTAGTTAGATTTTTTGTTGTAACCGGTGTTGGTAGTTTGAACTGTCTTTTAGTCATATTTTGTCATTAGAAACTTTTTACGATAGTTAGATTGCAGTTTCGTAGACCTTGCCAAGCCGAGGTATCTGTTTATGTCCTCCTACGAACAGGTTAGTCTTTATATCTATGCATAATTCGCTCCTTTTTAACATTGTCTAATAAATTGTGTCAATTCTAGTGATTTTTTTCAGTGCTTTCTCTCAAATTGTTGTCAATAAATATGCCTTTGTTTTAATATTTTCGTTTTTTTTCTTATAGAGGGTGCAACCCTTTGATATAAGATATCAGTACCTTCTGCTGCAGCTGAACCGTATGAAATAATTGCTTTCAAGGTATTTTCTTACTTTTGTTTGTGTGTTTTAACGTTAAATTAAACTACGTAAACTTGTGCCCGTAGATAACCAAACACAGGTCGATTCAAGAGAATCCAAGTCATTTCACTTTAATTATTTGCCCTTGTAACTAACAGCAGCAGAACTAAATTGGTAATTTCCTGTCTTCTTTTTTGCTTTCGTTTATTGATGTCTTTTGTTTATGCGGCGTGCATGAGTGATTTTTGATGTCCACCATTTGTTAATGATGACGTCAATTGATACTTTGTATTCATTTACTGTGTTACCACCATCAACATTATAAGGTGACTGATTAATGGTTTTACATTGCTTTTATGACTGTTTCAAACCAATAATTAGAAGTCGAGACTTTAGTACTTACTCTTATTTAGTCGGAAGCTTCAAGAGATATAATAGTTTTTCTTTATTTTGTTACTTAGTGAGATTCTTAGTTATTTGTTGTTTTTAGATATTGACCCTTGTCTTAGCTTTGTTTTATAGTCTTAGACTTGTTTAGATATGTTTCCAAGTGCTGTACAGATTTTGCATGGTTACTTGTCTACTTCTTAGTTCTTGATTGTGAATGACCTTTTGAGTTTCTAATTTAAGTTGATAGTTTCTAGTCAGTTTTACAACTTCTTTCAATAGAATTGAATAGTTTTTACATGAAAAGTCAGTTTTTAACCAGTTTTGACAAGATTTTACCTACTGTGAGATTTGAGATTTACTTTCTTTCATTGTGTGATGCATTCATGTTTATTTACATTTTCAGAACTTGTATTGTTCCTCTTCGAACTCTGACAGTTAGATTTGCACTCTAGAGATGATATTAGGCCATGTTTGTTTCTCGTCAGCTAGCCAAATAAAGCTCACCCTGAACTTATCTCATTTGCACCTGAATTTTGTGCCTGATTTACCTTTTTTTGTTCATTTTAAGCTCAATACAAGCCTTAGACCAGAAACACCATGAAAATGCCCAAATCTTAGAGTTGTGAGATGGTTTAGGAAGTGTGTAAGGAATATGTAAAGTTCAAGTGTGGGGATCTGAAAAATCTGAAGGTGTGGTCTGTTTTGACTTGGAAGAGAAAGGAGAGTGAAAAAAGAAAGAAAAGTAGAAAAAAAATAAAGGAAAAAAAAAGAAAAAAAAAGTGAAAAAGAATAAGAAATATAGAAGGAAGTGAGTAATAAAATATATGAAAGAAGTTGGAAAAGAAAGGAGAATTAAAAAAAAAAGAATGAAAAGTGGAAAATATGTGAAAGAAAGGAAGGAAGTGATGAACAGAGGTGGTGAAAGAGTTGATGATTCCATGCACTTGAATTCCACATTTTCCACCTAGGTCTATCTCACTTCTCTTTGATTTTAGCTTTGATTTTTTTCCTCTTTTTACCTCACCTATACCTTGGCCACATTACAAGCCTTGATTGAAGTCCTATTGATCTTGAGTGCATTTCTAATTTGATTGGTGTGATTAGAAGCTTTCCAAGTTTATGATAATTTGAATTTGCATAATGTGCTGAGAGTTAAACACCTAGACTGAAACACTTGAGTGAAGAGATGTAAACACTACCTTGGTGAGGTCAATTCTGGTTTAGATGCTGATTTTGATTGTTTGCTATTTGGTTTTATTGATTAGAGTTGTTTTTTTCTGGGTGGAGAGCTTGAACCTTAAATTAGTTGATTCTTTTGTCATTTACAGTTTTGAACTAGGAAGGTAGATTGGTTTTCCTATGCAGAATTGTGAGCAGATATTTTAGTCCGGTTTTAGTTTGTTGGTATATATTTTTTGTTTTTTATGTTTGCCCTAGAATGCAAAGGTTTTAAGCTTGGGCTATGACCAGTCTCTAATTGTTCATATTTTTCTAGACTAATTGTATGGGTTGTGTTTAATGCCTAATTTCTTGCTTTTAGGACAAAGTTGGTTTATAGAGTAAACTTCTACTGATTTTATTTTATTTTTCTATGCAGAATTGTGAGCAGATATTTTAATCCAGTTTTGTGTAGAGTTTAACATATTTGATTGCTTATTATTCACTCGTATTTGTATGTAGATAAATATTATTTTGTTCACAACGCGTGGCAACAGTGTATGAAATTCTTCCAGGTGATTAATGATTGTATTGGTTTTGTTCCCTAACTCTTGATGACTAGTTGTAATCTTTGACCTGATGTTTCATTGTCTTTTAAGCTACTTTGAAGCACTCTAGGACCCCTCCAACTAATCCTTCTGTTGATTATCCGTCTGGTGATTCAGATCATGTTACTAAGAGAACAAGACCAATGGGAATATCATATGAGGTAAGCTGGTTTGATTTATTGAAACATCGTATATAATCTTAGAACTCATTATTAGTTACATGTATTAACTATTCATGCTGGAAATTGACTAAATTTTGTTTTCTTGATGCAATCTGTTTGTTGGCACGAATGTGGGGGACATTGCTTTGTGGGAACTGGGCTCCAATGAGCGGTTGTTGATAAGGAACTTGAAAGTGTGGGATCTTATTGCTTGTTCAATGCTCTTTCAGGTTGTCCTATCTCACCTTATTTATTGATTACTGAACTCTCAGAATTTTTGAGTTTGCAATTATTGAAAGAAAGACTAATCATAATTAATCCTCTATTGTTGTGCTTGGGGTGTTGTGGTGTGTTTTTGTTTTGTATGTTATGTGTTGTGTTTTCTTGTGTTTTGTGTGTTGTGCGCTTTATACTTTTCTTGTGAGTTGTGTTCTCTGTTCTTTTCTTGTGTGATGTTTTGTTGTGTTGTATCTTTTGTGTTTTGTGTTTTGGATTTTTTGCTTTGTACTTTTGTTGTGTGTTATGTGTTGTGGTTTGTTTTGTTGTTTGTTGTGTGTTGTGATATATTTTTATTTTATATATTGTGTTGTGTAAGTTGTGTTTTCTGTGCTGTGCGGGTTATGCGGGCTGTGCGTGCTCTGGAGGGAGCAGAGGAGATAGTTGAAGTTGAGTTGAGGAAAGAGGGAAAAGTTGAAATTGGAGTGTATAAGTAAGTAAGCATATACGTCTCTGATATCAGACATGTATGGGGATTGGTCTTCAATAGTTGATTAACAATTTAGTGCCTTTTGAAGGAATTATGCTGTCTTTACTGGCTGGTTCATGACAGTCATTATATGCCTATCAGCTATTCTGATGCAAGCTTCTCATAATGGAAACGATTTATGGTTATCATATTGGGTTGATACAACAACAGAAAGCAGTCAGACAATGGTAACTCTTCCATAGTACATTTTTCTTTCATGGACATTTAAATATAGCTAGTGCAAGAAGCACAAAATACTTATAGTTCAATTATTTTTCTTAATTATAACAGTTCAAAGTAATGCAAAGGTTTATAACAGTTTATAAAGTAATGCAAAATACTTGTAGTAATTCAGATAATTTCAGTATTAAACATTTTTTAATTTCTTGGTTCACTATTTTAAAACCATTTGTAGTACGTTAAAATTTACCTGATTATTTACCTACTACACTATAAGCTACTATTGAATGTAATTTTCTAATTTGTTTGAGATGATAATTAATGGTGCAGGCTATACTCTATCTCTTTTGTATTATTAATTCCTTTTTCACATTGTGCAATCATTTCATTTGCTTTGGAGTTTGGAGAAGTTTTCTAGTTATCAGTGAATGATCGGAGTTTCTAGAAAGTAAAGTGTTGCTTGGATGAGAAGCAACTTTTACTCTTAAGATTAACAGCTTAAGATTAACAGCTTATTATTCTTTGCCTGATTTTCTCATTTAACTTTTTTCTTTGGGGCAATGGTGGATGGATATGATCAAATCTGTTGGTGCATATTTGCAATATTAAAATTTATGATTTTGTTACAGGATTCGTAAGACAGGAGAACTTTTGACTTATATTCGCACTTTGAAGATGTATGGATGGGAACTTTTTTCTAGTTGGTTGATGGATACAAGATCTTTGGAAGTCAAACACTTAGCTGTAAGAATTTGTGTTCTGATTTTATTTTACGGATAAAACTGTAGAATTTTTCTTGAAATCCATTGAGGTAGTATTCAAGAATGGCAAAAGAAAATTGTTTGTTTTCTTGCTCATCTAATGTTTATGATCATGTTTCATCCACTTTTATAGACTAGAAAGTTCTTGGATGCGTGGTGTGTTTTCTTTTGGGCTACAACACAAACACTCTTCTCCCTTTTCACATTTGGACTCTATGCACTAATGGGACATCAACTTGATGTTGCAATGGTATTTTCAAATTTATTTCACCTAATCTTACTGATTAGTTTTTCTTCTTTATTTTCCACTTAATTATTTTCTGTCAATGTTAAGAAATCTAATGCAGTAAAAAACCTCTATTGTAGGTTTTCACTTGTCTTGCATTGTTCAACACCCTTATTTCAACAATAAATTCATTCCCTTGGGTAATTAATGGATTGATTGATGTGAGTCTCCTATATTCCAGTTTTTATGAACATATTTGATTTGTACATGCATTGGGATGAATAGTTTCTATTAATGTCACTGCAAGCCATCATATCTTCTAGTCGGTTGAGTAGGTTTCTCGGTTTTCCCAAACATAAATTTAAAAGGTGTATTTTTCAGGAGTTATGTATTATATATTTTGTATTTGTATAAAAAGTGTACTTATATAAAGATTAACTTATTGATATATCTAAATTTATGTGCAGGCAACAACCTGATTCTGTTAAAGGTTTGGGTGTATTTATCCAAGATGCATGTTGTACTTGGTCAAGAAGTGAGGAACAAGCATTAAATATGGAGAGGTCAGATTCTTGTTACTGTTATAATCAAGATGTCTTCAGTAAATAATGTAAAGTATTCTTATATGGTAGAGTAATTTCATTGGATATGCTCACCTATCAAACTTGTGAAAAATGGATACTAGAGATCATTAGTTCCATTCACTCAGTCCTCTATATCTGTTAACATCACCAGCATTACTATATTCACAATTCAAATTGATAAATGAACCTACTAATATCTGAAACACAACTTAATTATATCTATAATTACCTCTCCTACTGTGTGTATTCAGGTTGGTTCAGGTAAATCGTCCCTGTTATATTCAGTCCTTGGAGAAATGCAGCTTGTTCGTGGCTCTGTTTATTCCAATGAATCCACTGCTTATGTACCACAGGTTTGTATATGATAATTGATATGCTTAGCCTTGAATGAAATTTCTTGTGTCCTTGTTTCCTCAAGTTCTCACACAGCAGGTCCCTTGGATTTTATCTGGAACGGTGTGCGACAACATATTATTCGGGAAAAGTTATGATCCTGAAAGGTATAATGCCTTCAACTTTAGGAGTTTTTTATGCCTCAATTTTAATCTTGTTGAAACCTAGAGTTTTTTATTCTGCTCAACGTGACCTTGAGCTTTACAAATATGTTTTGAACCAAAATAACTAATGCTCTTAACAGGTATACTGATACACTGAAGGCATGTGCATTAGATGTTGATATCTCATTGATGATTGGAGGTGACATGGCTTATATTGGAGAGAAAGGAGTCAACTTATCGAGTGGACAGAGAGCTCGTCTTGCTTTGGCGAGGTGCTTATATTTTGAGAGATTTATGCCCTGATTATTTTTATAAAAAAAGTTGTTCTAATACTGCTCAATTAACAGGGCATTGTATCATGACTCAGCTGTTGTTATGCTTGATGATGTCCTGAGTGCAGTAGATGTACAAGTTGCTCAATGTATCTTATACAATGCCATTCTAGGCCCCCTTATGCAGAGAAAAACCCGATTGCTCTGTACTCTTAATATTCAGGTTATTGTGTACTCTCTTCAAAACTATTATTTA
>Ga0214543_1010348_pt1 | contig 13873 bp, 11 predicted proteins | sample CNSS2metaG_FD_160094 | JGI IMG/M metagenome (GOLD analysis project Ga0214543, IMG submission 160094) | Root nodule microbial communities from cowpea collected in UCLA plant growth center, Los Angeles, California, USA - CNSS2 | ecosystem: Host-associated > Plants > Roots > Nodule | place: USA...
ATATATATATATATATATATATATATATATATATATATATATATATATATATATACCTGATCGTTATTATTTTGGTACAGAACCAGACGATCTTAAGAACTCTCTATGTCGAACCTCTTCTTGTTCCTCCCTGGACTCCTCCTGGATCTCCCGGCCGTCTACACTCCGGGGGTGGGGGTACCTACAGGCACTCCGACGCTCAAGTCAGAAAGTGATTCGATATGAAGTGTGATTGGTTCAGTGAGAAAAGCATACCTTTACGTGTTCACTAGGCCTTAATTTATATTAATTTCTTAACAGACCTGTTATTATTATTTACGGGCCATTTGTATTCGAGGATCAATTCTTTCCCTTTCCGAATATGGTTGTACGCGTCAGTTCTTTCCTTATTGACTGAGATTGTGTGTCTGCATTTTGTCAAAGATCAACTCTTTCCTTTTGAACGAGATTGCTCGTTTGTGCCTTTGTTAAAGATCAACTCTTTCCATTCTGAGATTTATTCGTCTATACTTTTGTCAAAGATCAGCTCTTCCCATTCTGAGATTAGTTCGTCTGTACTTTTGTCAAAGATCAGCTCTTTCTATTCTGAGATTTGTCCGTTTGTACTTCTCTAAATATCGACTCTTTCCTTTTTAGGGTTTGTCCGTCTGTACTTCTCCTCATATCAACTCCTTCCTTTTTTGGCTGAGATTGCACTCTTCTCTTCGGCACTTCTGCGCCATAATCCCATTTCCGTCTGTTACTCCATTGGGCTGGGATGTATACGACCAAAAAGGCCAGGATGTACCCGGCCATCACACTTATTGGGCCCTTTGTGTTGTGCTGGAGAAGTACCCTAACAACTAGGCTAGAGCGCGAGGGCGCCCCATACTTGGGCCAAGGTGAACCCGACCATTTGCTTCTTATCAGGCCGGGACGTACCCGACCATACACCAACACCAACCCCCCATTCTCGTAGTGAACATAGTGAAACAAGAGGCTGAAATGTGTAAAATTGAGTATGAAGGAAAGAAAGAGTGTAGTTGACCGAGATGTACCCGACCATTCCTGGCTGGGATGTGGTTGTGACGCTGCCAACATATGTCTTGGCCGAACCTGGCCATTCCTGGCCGGAATGTGGCAGGCCTCTTGCCCTCCTGGGTCAGTAAGTCTGCCTTTGTGTGTTGTTGTGTGTTATATTTGTCATATTTATTTTATCATTATGGGCGATCATCTAGGACGATGAAGCTTCCTTTCCCATTGATACATATATGGGGGGATCATCTAGGATGATGAAACTTCTTTTCCCATTGATACAAATATGGGGGGATCACCTGGTTTGATGAAGCTTCCTTTCCCATAGAGAGAATTGCTAAAAAAGTATTTGATTGATGCATTTGATTTAAATGTGTGCATGCTTTAGCGACTGAAAATGTAAGCGTAGAGTAATAATGATGAAAAATTATGTTTTATTTATTGCTACGATGCCTCGTTAAAACCTTCTTGACCAAATCCCTTGTTAGAAAAAAAAAAGATCAAGGTAGGAAAGAGTACACCATTTATTATGCAATCAATCCACAAATCGTTCGTAAGAAGTCTGAAAATTAAAAATAAGCATTTAACAAACTAACTGTAATACTTCAGAAGTGAGGCGTTCCAGGTTGCTGGAATAGAGACACCTGATAAGTGTTCCCATTTGTATGCGCATTTACCCACAACTTCCTTGACACGGAATGGACCTATTCCCAGTTGGGCAAGAATTTCCCCTCGTGTTTCCGGGCAGCACTTGCCATTCGCCGCACTAGATTTCCCTGGTGAAAAGATTTGAGTTTGATTTTGGTATTGTAGTGGTGCTGGGCTCTCAACTTGGTGTATGAGTCTTTCTCTCAGACTGTCTACGTAGCATCTCGCGCAGTTGGCTGGTCTACATGTACAGTGACTATGTCTCCCGAAGTTGACGAAAATTTTATAACTAAGTGATATGTGGATATCACCGCACCAAGCATGTTCAACGAAGGTCTCCCTAGCAAAATATTATAAGAGGTGTGAGCGTCAACAGTAAGGTATCAAATTTTTATCGTTTGCGTCGTTCTCCATGCTCCGAATTTGGTGAACAAATCAATATAGCCCTTTGTATTCACTCGCTCCCTTGAGAAGCCCATAATTGGCTCCGAGTATTATTAGATTTTTGCTTCCGAAATTCGTAACTTTTTTAAAGTGCCTCAGTACAGGATATCCACTGAACTACCCTAGTCTACCAAGGTTTTACTTATTGCAAAGTCTTCAATCTCCATTGAGATCACCATTGGGTTATTGTGTTGGGGGTCAATGGCTTGGAAATCATCATCACATAATGTGATGGGTGGCATGTGCCGCCGAGAACATGTAGATACGACATTGACATTTTGGATTGCTCGAACGTACTTTTTCCTCGCAGACATAGTGGCTCTGCATCCTGCGAAACCTCCTGATATATAGTTGATCACTCCTCTCAATGGCTTCTACCTCACATCCTGCTCATCATCTTTCTCGGACTCAACCCTCCTTCTGGTGCCTTCTTCTCGCCTCTCCTGGTACCCTAACGTTCTTCGTGGTCGCTCCACATATCTACCTTCTTTCTCTTCTTTGGAAGAGAATCCCTCTTCCTCCCGTTTGACAAATCTTCTCAAGTGTCCTGCTTGTATAAGCTCTTCGATTTTATCTTTCAAGGTAAAACAATCCTCTGTCGTGTGCTCATAATTCCGATGATACCGACAATGCTTAGTGGTATCCACGTTTGGGGGAGTCGAGACCCTTTGAGGGGTTGCTATTAGGTCGGCATTCAAGGCCTCCTCCAAAATTCTCGCTCTGTTAGACACGAAGGGTGTGTACTTGTTGTACTTTGGTTGTCTAGAGTCCTTGAACCTACTGTCAGGTCGCGGCACTAGCACCCTTTCTCTGTCAATGTATTTCTTATCCCGAGTGTCTGATCGAGTCATACTGCGAAACTCCTTTAATTCTTTCATCTGCATGAATTTGGTTGCCCTGGTTCGAAGCTCGTCCAGATTGCTCATGGGCTTCTTGCACAGACTGTCAACAAACGGGTCAGGCTCCAACACTGTTACAAGGTGGTGCATGGCGACCTCAGGATTTAGATTAGAGATATTCAACGATATCTTCCCGAAGCGCTCCATAAACTCCCGCAGAGATTCTCCCTTCTCCTGTTGTATATTTACTAACGCTAGAGAAGTGAGATGGTGTGGCTTACTGGTGTAGAACTGAATGTCGAAACGGGTGACCAACGTATCAAAACAATCAATAGAGTTAGGTGGTAATCGTGTGAACCAGTTGAGTGCAGGACCCTTCAACGACGTTGGAAACACACGACAAAGAATTGCGTCGTTTGAGGTATATAATCCTGCTTGGGTGGTGAATACGTCCACATGCTCCTCTAGATCAGTAGTGTCATCGTACTGGCTCATAGTCAACCCCTTCTAGCGTGCGGGAAGTTCTACCTCCATGATCCTGTCCACGAAGGGGTGGCGTTTGGTTGTTCTTAGTCTCGCGCCTGTTTGGTTGGTGGTCTGCACCCTGGATTCGTCTCGTCCTGTGCCGCCCTCTCCTTCTCCATTCCTATGAGATTCTTCCCTTTGTTGGGAATTTTGCTCAATTTGCCTTCGCATCCGCTGGTTCTCCTCTCTAAGGGCATTTATCTCTTCTTCGTTTTTGCGTCTCAATTCCTCCAACTGACGGTTCATCTCTCGTGCATCTCCGTTGCTACTATACTTTGATCGATTGCTGCTCTTGTCGACACCATCCTTCTTGAGAATAGCCTGGCCCCACGGTGGGCGCCAATTGTACCTGATCAATACTATTTTGGTGCAGAACCAGACGATCTCAAGAACCCTCTGTGTCGAACATCCTCCTATTCCTCCCTGGACACCTCCTAGATCTCCCGGTCGTCTGCACTCCGGGGGTGGGGGTACCTGCAGGCACTCCGATGCTCAAGTCAGAAAGTGATTCGATATGAGGTGTGATTGGTTCAGTGAGAAAAGCATACCTTTACGTGTTCACTAGGCCTTAATTTATACTAATTTCTTAATGGACCTGTTAGTATTATTTGCAGGCTGTTTGTATTTGAGGATCAATTCTTTCCCTTTCCGACTATGGTTGTACGCGTCGGTTCTTTCCTTATTGACTAAGATTGTGTGTTTGCATTTTGTCAAAGATCAACTCTTTCCTTTTGAACGAGATTGCTCGTTTGTGCCTTTGTTAAAGATCAACTTTTTCCATTCTGAGATTTGTTCGTCTGTACTTTTGTCAAAGATCAGCTCTTTCCATTATGAGATTTGTCTATTTGTACTTCTCTAAATATCGACTCTTTCCTTTTTAGGGTATGTCCGTTTGTACTTCTCCTCATATCAACTCCTTCTTTTCTTGGCTGAGATTGCGCGCTTCTCTTCTGCACTCCTACGCCATAATCCCATTTCCGTCTGTCACTACATTAGGCTGGGATGTATACGGCCAAAAAGGCTGGGATGTACCTGGCTATCACACTTATTGGGCCCTCTGTGTTGTGCTGGAGAAATACCCCAACAACTAGGCTAGAGCGCGAAGGCGCCGCATACTCGAGCCAGGGTGAACGCGACCATTTGCTTCTTATCAGGTTGGGACGTACATGACCATACACAAAAATATATATATATATATATATATATATATATATATATATATATATATATATATATATATATATATATATAATAATTAAAATATTATTAAGAGTGTAATGATTAAAATATTTATATTTAGTAATTAGTAATACATATAAAATAATCATTAATATTAATAGTATATGTTTATAATAATTAACAATAATAATATATATAAATATGTATAATAATTAATAATAATTAAAATATTGTTAAAAAAATAATAACATATAATAATAATAATTATTATTTATATTTGTGTATAATAATTAATAATATATATATATATATATATATATATATATATATTAAAATATTGTTAAATTCTACAAATTTTAACTTATTTAATTTTATTTTTATCATTAGGGGTAATTTAGTAATTTTTTAAATTTTATATATTAAACTTTTTTTAATCTATCACATTAATAACTCAAAATCTATCTTCAAATCTACTCATTTTATTCTTCAAATTTATCCAAAAAAACACACTTATTCATCTATTCAAATTCACCTAAATCCATGTTTACACTTTTTCCAAATTCATCTTTTTATAGAAACACAATCTAAAGGAGACAATAATCAAGAATTAGACAATTTGCTCTAAGAGTGGAAGAGTTATCTATTTTACTTATTTTGATGGTAGAAACGAGAACGATGATGACAAATTATTACATTGTGTTTATGTTAATATTCAAAGTCGTTGTGATAATAATTATGCACAACTCCTGCATGACGATATCTTAATGATGTGGCCAAAGGAAACATAATATTGACATTAATAGGTCACATCATATCATTCAACATCTGTAAAAATGAGAGTAATGACACGTTTTTGTCTTGTGCTCTTTTTATAACTTGTGTTCTTTTGCATGAAGGATTTAAACTACTAAATGATTGATATTTGAAAAGAAAAATGTAGTCAACATGAGAGGGATTACAATGACCCATAACCTTGACCAAAAAAACTCCAAAAGTACAAATAAAGACTCTCATGTTCACATTAACCTTTATTATCATGATGGTAATATGTTAAACCAAATATGCAGAGACTTCGGTTAGGTTTAAATATTATTTCTTACTAACTTTACGGTTTCATCAAATAATTAATACAATATGAGATAGTCACGCGATTTATGTATGTTATTGTTTTTTATAATTTTATTTATTTTTTATTCAATATTTGTAATCAACAATATATAATTTGAGTCATATATTAATTTTTTTTATTAAAGATATTTTTAAATTTAGTTTCTAAATCCAATTTTACATAGTTGTACGGAAAAATGTTTCAACCTCATTTCCAATTTATTATATATATATATATATATATATATATATATAAAATTAAAAAATTATAAATTATAAATATATTTTTTTGCATTATATAAACTAACTATTTCATAATTATTCATCATTCAAATTTAGGTTATACCAATTTTCAATAAATTACAACTAATGAAATTAGTAATTAATTATATAACATAAGTAGTTTTTTTATCACAATAAATACATTTATTACAAAAATTTTTATTTATTTTATCTTTTTTAAAACTAATTGCCACTTCACTCTCTTATTCTTTCTTTCTTCATCTTCGCAGTCGATTAAGTTATGTAAGAAAGACATGTGAATGAAAACTTGGGCTGAATAAAATGTAAATGTGAAAAATACTATTTCAATTAAAAAGACTGAAAATACTACTTATGTTAATAAAAGAATGAGAAAGAGACAAGTTTGGAATATTAAAAATATTTCGTGAAAAACCTTTTCTACCATCCAAATAAAGATATATGATTGATATGAGAAGAAATTTAAACTATATAAAAACAAACATATTTGGAAGTTACCCTTATACTCATATATAATTTTTCGACATCTGTCCAATTGTTTGGTTTTCTTGTCATTCTCCTCTTTTAACTTTTTTAACCTTTCCGCTTCCCTTCCCACTCATCTTTTAGGTTTTGTGGCTTATGACGATGGGTTGTGAATTTCAAAGTTCTTTCGTCTTCTCTCATTCCTACACACCCTTTCATCTTCTCTCCCTCATAAACACCCTTTCTGCTCCTCCTCCCTCCTAAAATCCATTTTTGCTCCTCCTCCATTTTTTCAGTTCCAAGAAAAAAAATGAGATTTTTTGTCATTCTTCTCTTTTGACCCTTTTAACTCTTCCCTTTTCCCGCTCAGTTAAAGATCCATCTCTTGGAATTCTGGCTTACGAGAAATTTAAATCTTTTGTTGTCTCCTTCCTCCTAAACCCCCTTCTTGCTCCTCCATTTTTTGGTTCTGAGATTCAATTTTTGTTTTTCCCAGATTCAACTGTTGAAATTTTTGGGTTATTTTTTGGAAACTTTTGGTTTTGAATTCTTCAGGGTTGGAAGTTTTGTTTTTTCCCATATTCAACCTTTAAATTTTTTGTGTTATTTTTTTGTGAACTTTTGGTTTTGAATTTTGCAGATTTGGAGAAACAAGACTTGGAGGTAAGGATTTAAGGTGGTTTGTAAAAAGGAATTAAAAAAGATTTGATTTTTAGTCTTTTTTTTTCTTTTTATGCTTCAAATGCTTCTCATTTTTTCATTTTTCTAAACTTTTGTAGTCCCTGTTGACAGAGGGAATTGTCGAAGTATTTTTCAGGTTTGAGACTTTTGTTTTTTCTCATATTCAATCATTGAAATTTTTGGTTGAAATTTTTGTGTTAATTTTATGGAAACTTTTGGTTTTGAATTTTTCAGGTTTGGTGAAATAAGGCTTGGAAGTAAGGATTTAAGGTGGTTTGTAAAAGGGAATTATAAAATATTTGATTTTTAGTCTTTTTTTTTCTTTTTATGTTTCAAATGCTTCTCATTTTTTCCTTTTTCTAAAGTAGGTCGTTGTTGACAGAAGAGATTGTTGAAGTATTTTTCAAGTTTGGGGCTTTTGTTTTTTCCTAGATTCAACCGAAATTTTTGTGTTAATTTTTTGGGAACTTTGGTTTTGAATTTTTCAGGTTTGGATTGTTGAAGTAAATATTTTTTTTCTATTGATGGGAATTTTTTCAAATAAACACATGCACAGATAGTTTTGTTCTTCCCGGTAACCTTGATTTTATTTTTAGGTTTTCTAGGTTTTGTTTCCTTATTTGATTTTATTTCATGGTTCATTGGATTTTTTTTTGGAGAAGTTCTACATATCAAGGAAAGTTGTGATATCGAGGACGAAGGCAAGAACAAGCGTTGGCTCCAATCTTGGTGCTTGGGATCCTACTTCTTTTTCTGTTTGTGAGGATTGCGATCTTGATGCGGGAATCTGTTAGGGCATGTTTCTAGGTAATATATCTTCTCCTATTACTTTCTTTGCACTCTGTGAAAGAACATGTCCATTTTTCAATTATTTTATTTGAAGAAATCATTTTTTCATCCCATGGACATATTGTGGAAGTGGTTTATCCCATCTTCGTTTATTGTGGTTATGGTGTTCTAGGTTTCATCATCTAAGATCCAAGGCCATTTGACTACTTTAATATTGAACAATTTTTGATTTTTTTTTGTATTAGAATTTAAGTAAAGACCCTTTCTATTTGTTATTGAACTTCATTTTTTGATTGTAATTGATACAGATGATTATAAATTTGTAATTTTCATTCTTTGCTTTTCTAAAATTTGGTTTTTTAATTTTGTCACTGTTGACATGATTTTAACTTTGATTTTTTCATATGTTGAAGGCATGATTCATTTAGATAGTTTGCTATGCAATGAGTATGGTTAACTTAATCTTTTTAAATTAATGCTTCAATTATTAATTGATCCTTATTGTTATCTTATAAAAGCTTGATCCTTATTGCATTAGGGGAATCTTTCTGCATTTGAAAGCAAGGTCTGTTGCAATTAAGAATGCGTATGACAAATTTTAGAATCTTAGGTTATTTTTCTACTTGCTTCCAATGTAATGTAGGATGAAAATTTAGAATTGATACAATATAATAAATTGCCCCAGAGGAAATGCATGTTATTCAGTACTTCGAACTGAAGATGTGCGAAGGCTCTAGGTGATTATTGATGTGCAAAGGCTTTAGGTGATTACTTAACTGAAAGAAATATCATGAGAATTTGTGAGTAGTTTATGTAAAAAGATGTTTTGCAAAGAATGTTGTTCTCTACAATTCGCATAGTTTTATGTTTTGATTTCTGATTTTGATGTTCCTTTGTAATGCAACAGATAATGTTTATATGCAGATTGTGACAAGATGGAAGTCTTATTGGTGTTTTCAGCATGGAGAATTCCAAAATCGATGAGCAACTGCTTCAAATGTCTAAGTCATGGGACATTGTAGGTAAGTCATGGTATCGAAATATACTTTACATCCGCAATTGATTGTGACGATGAGTTGATGGTTATTACTTATTTGTATATCTTTGAATTCTATGAATTTTTTCATTATCATTTTGACATGCAAATTTTGGTTGGATTTTAGTTAATAAATCTGCAACTCATAGCCAATGTGTAAGATGTACTTGTGCTGGGATTGAGTCCCACAATGGAAAGATAGAATTATAGTGAGGCTTACAAAACTTTGGCTTTGAGTCATTTTGGAAGGAGGTGACATTTGTCTTGTTTTACTTTGTTGTTTTTACATATCAGTGAAGAGTTTGAATGTAGTAAAATTATTGTATTATAATTTATTCTAGACGATGTTGGTCTTGAATGGTGTTGGTGAATCTGACTCGGACAACCGATAATATAAGATATGATCTTAAAATATGAGGAAATTCTAAATTTGCTTATAAATGATAAAAGTTAAGGAAGCAGAGGAGAAAAACTAAAGGTGAGATTTTGCTTCACTGAACCGCTAAGGGGTGAGGTGGTTGTTGTATCACTTATTTCTTAAATGAACTTAATGAAATTGTTGTATCTCTGTGTACCTGAACCATCAATTTGGTCTTTACCACATCAAGAGGAGTTGTGACTGCTTCGGTTATGGCACCTGTCAGGTATCAAATTCACCATTCTCAGTTCAAACAAATCAAGTTCGGCAGAACAGAGAGGTTTTAGTACCAGCCACTGTCCCAAGCATAGCATTTTCTGGATCATTAGGATCTCTTTTTGCCTGTAAAAAAACAAAAATTCAGGAAAAATGAAGTACCTCTAGCGATCCTTTTGTTGTAACCTCATTCAAGCAAAGAGAAAGAGCCTGTTGTAATAAATCTGATAGTATTAATATATATGCTTGAAATCCTTATTCCTGAGTTAACTACAATAATAACTAATTTTATGCACTTCTTTTCTTCATCTCAGACAAAATGAGATATACAATTTTACATGAAACATAAGTTTCTTTTTTTAATACATGGTTTAAAATCAAAAACAACTTTTTATAAAATTTCATAAAAATCAATTGAGACTTCAAATTGCAAGCTTACCACTAATTTATACCCAATACGGAGTTGCTCATAAATGCCAATTCTATGGCATCAAATGGTAACTCTTGCAACAAGAAAGATCCATATCCCTACAATATCAAAAAGCAAAAAAAAGTTCATTATAATATTCAAATAGCATTTGAAAGCTAAAAAAATAATATAAAAAGGCATTAAGGTTCTGATCACTCGGAACATCATATCTCTTCTCACTTGTATAAAACTGCCTTTCAGAGTTCTCTGAGTAAAAGGCACCACAAGGAAAAATATTTTTAAAGTAGAAATTAGTAACTAATGAATGGTGATTCCAAAGATGTGAAATTTAGTCATACATAGCGCATAAAGACCTTTAAAACCCTCATTTGAGACAATGAGACGAACATCATCTGGAGCTGATCTAAATTGCCCAATCTGCATCCTTTGCTTAACAACCTAGAAAGACATGGATATATTCCAAGTTCAAGAAAGCAGAAAATGCATCGCAATCAAAGAAGTAAAGCTAATTACCTCTCTTGGAACCCGAACAAGAGAAGAAGCAATGCCTCCAATAGCACCTGCAGCCTGCAATATTGTGTTGAAATTTATTAAGTGGATATTTATAAATGTCTTTAAAAATAATATAAATGCATTACTTGAATTAGAAAAGTAGAAAAGTGATAAAGTAACTGCAGTATAATTGAAATAGATAAATTATAGAAAAGTATTAAAAAAAGATATATTATTTTAAATTTTAATTTAAATTAAGTTTACTTTTCAATATATAATACCTTCAAATATGTTTAAACACTAATTCTAGATATCCATATCTACTGAACCCTAAACCATAAAAATATATCTATATATTTTTATTTAAATGGTTTTTAGTAATTATTTTTAGTTTGTTACTTGGTAGTTGTTTTTTTATATTTAATTACTTTTTTATAATTTTTATTACATTTTATAGTGGTAGTTTTGCATTTAGTTTTAACTATTTTAATGTTTAACTGTTGATTCAATTGTTACTTTTTAATTTTAATATTTATCATCTAAAAATAATAATACCTTTGATTTTATATATCAATATATTTTAATATTTTTGTATGTGTTTGTCTATATTTACATGTGTTACATTAATTTTACGTTATTTTTATTTTCTACGGGACCATATTTCGATTATGTGCATATTTTCTATATGATCATATTATTATTATTTGAATTAATATGAGCAGTAATATTAGTAACACTATTATTGTTGAGATTATTATTATTAGTAGCAGTAATGTTAGTACTATTATCTTTGATTTTATATATCAATATATTTTAATATATTTGTATGTGTTTATCGATATCTACCTGAGTTTCTATTTATAAATTTTAACATTAATTTCATGTTATTTTTATTTTCTACGGGACCATATTTTGATCATGTACATATTTTTTACATGATCATATTATTATTTGAATTAATATAGCAGTATTATTAGTAACATTATTATTATTATTATTATTATTATTATTATTATTAGTAATGTTAGTACTATTAGCTGTAATTTAATATATCAATATATTTTAATATCTTTGTATGTGTTTGTCGATATCTACATGTGTTTCTATTTATAAATTTTAACATTAATTTCATGTTATTTTTATTTTCTATAAGACCATATTTCGATTTTGTGCATATTTTCTACATGATTATATTATTATTTGAATTAATATGAGCGGTAGTAATAGTAACATTATTATTATTATTATTATTGAGATTATTATTATTAGTAGCAGTAATGTTAGTACTATTATGTTTGATTTTATATATCAATATATTTTAGTATCTTTGTTTTGTATGTGTTTGTCGATATCTATATGTGTTTCTATTTATAAATTTTAACACTAATTTCATGTTATTTTTATTTTCTGCAGGACCATATTTCGATTATGTGCATATTTTCTACATAATCATTTTATTATTTGAATTAATATGAGCAATAATATTACTAACATTATTATTATTGAGATTATTATTATTAGTAATAGTAATGTTACTACTATTATTATTAACATTAACATCATTATTATTAGCATTGATATTAACATTATTATTATTCTTAGTTTAAATAATTTTATAAGTCGTCACTTTGAATTGGTGTGAGAATTCAACTTTTAACTTAAACTTTGTATTCCGCAGTTAGTTTTTTAATATTAACTTCATGTTGGATTTATGTTGTACAAGATCGTATTGTATAATATGTCTACATTTTACTCTAACAATAATCCGTGCATACACATTCTATTTTAATAAAACATACAAGCATATGTATATCTACATGTGTTTCTATTTAAAAATTTTAACATCAATTCTATGTTGTATTTATTTTGTATGAGACCATATTACACAATATGCCTACATTTTATCTTAACAACATGTGTATATGCATTTCATTTTAATATAATATACATGTATTTATTTCTACATGTATTTTTATTTAAAAAATTTTAACATCAATTTCATGTTATATTTATTTTGTACGGGAACATATTACACAATGTACCTACATTTTATTTTAACAACGACCTTGCATACACATTTTATTTTAATATAGTATATAACTTAAAAGTATAATTTAAATTTTAATCATGTAATTTTATTACGAATTACTAATTAATTAGTGTCAATTTTATAATTTAAAATAAATAAAATCATATTTAATTATTATTTTTTAATTGTATTATTATTATTAATATAGCAATAATTATTTTAATTATATAATAGTATAATATAATTACATAAATAAATAATTGATTCAAATATAATAATTATTATGTTAAATTTTTTATCCAAATAAAAAAAAAACAAAAAATATGGCCCGTGACACAGGTCTCATACTAGTGTATAAGAAAAAGAACCCACAATAGTAGAAGAACCCAAAAAAAAAAACTAAATGGAAAAGAATGCAGTCAGTCATTTGGCAAATAGAATAAAAATAAATAAAAAGAGACCAAAAAGAACAGGAAGTTCCAATCTTTAAATCACTGCTTTAAGAAATAAATGCTTCCACTCTAGCGTTTTAGAAAAAAAAAAGATAAATACATTTTTATATATCTCTCTACTAAATCTTTAAAATACATTAATATTAATATATTAACTTTTTTTTAATATATTTTAAAATATTAAAATCAGTATGCATTAAAAACTCAAAAAACAAAACAGTACCAAAAATCCAAAATAATTCAAATTCATTTTGAACCATCCTTCGTACCCTTAAGGGTCTGTTCAACAGATGGTAAGAATGCAATGATATGCAGAGATGGATTTCAAAAAAATATCATGTTTGTATTACATGATTTCAAAGAAAAAGCTAAGATGGATTTGTAAATTATTTGTGAAATCTCATTCTCTCTATTTTGCAAAGATCTAAAATGATTTATAAACATTTTACTTATATACCCTTCTTATATTATATATATAATAAATTAATAATAATAAGTAATATATATATATATATAATACTTAATAATATACTTAATAATAATTAATAATCATTAATTATTAAAAATATATATTATGATTAATAATATATTTATTGATTGATATATATATATATATATATATATATGTATATAATTATTTTATTACTATGTATAATATTTATAAATAATAAAAATAGGTATAATAATTATTAAAAGTAATATTTTTTTTTAAAATTAATATTTTATTCAATAATTGTTTATTTTTATTTTTGTCATTGTTGTTTTAATATATGTATTAAATTATAATATATATATATATATATATATATATATATATATTTATTATTATTATTTATATATATTTATAT
>Ga0214543_1010349_pt1 | contig 13871 bp, 3 predicted proteins | sample CNSS2metaG_FD_160094 | JGI IMG/M metagenome (GOLD analysis project Ga0214543, IMG submission 160094) | Root nodule microbial communities from cowpea collected in UCLA plant growth center, Los Angeles, California, USA - CNSS2 | ecosystem: Host-associated > Plants > Roots > Nodule | place: USA...
AAGGAAAGAAAAAAGAAAACAAAACAAAAAGGAGAAATAAAGGTGGTAGAGTTTAAAGTGATTGGGCTTGAACAAAATAGCTTGTCCTTATTTGAATATGGTCTCTATACCAATTTTAAGAGCTGTTGATGGTTACACAAAAAGGGAAAAAAGTGTCTGTTTGGAGTGATTGAGAAAGGATGAAGTGACCCAACATTACAGTAAAAAGAAATGGTAAAAAGCAACCCAATTGCAGCGGAAAAAAGGGTAAGAAGCAAGCAGTGGTAAGAAGCAACCACCATTTCTCCAGGATGCCTTAAAAGGTGGTTTTTTTTGAATCATTTAGGGGAAGAGGATTCATGACCAACCTCACAGAGATTCACCAAAAAGGACCGACCTACATCCATGGGTTTGGGAGGGGACCTCTTTTCTCTCCAATTCTTCCAACACTGCTTCTTTTGCCGAATCATACTATCCTATTCCGGGGACTCTCCATAGATAGTTCATCTTCATCATTCCATTCCCATCATCAAGAACCTCCACCGCATTCCTCCATCTAAAAAACCAATTCGCAGCCACCAAAACACCATTCCTCACTTTCATCACCATTAACACATTTTTCATTATCCAAAACAAGCTCCATAGCACCCGAGAAACACCATAACACTCTTCCATCACCAAGCTCTCACTACCGTCACACCCTTCCAACTCACTTTTTCCTCCATTACCGATTACCACAACAAACACACAATACTCCATTCTCCTTTCTAGAACAAAAACCACACTTCATTCACACTGCATTCACGGTTATCATCCATTTCCCAGTATTACATACTCCACATTGCTCCCACCATCACCATTAGGCTTCCATCTCCACCATCAGTTAACTTTTCGTTCTTCATCTTCTTCCTTCACCTGCACAAAAACCAGAGAGGACAGAAACACAAAACCGAAACCCACATGTTTAGAACAACGTATTCGCATCCTCTCGATCATCTTCTTCACGCAACTTTTCACCACGAACCAACCAATCTCACACAGTACGCCAAACAATCGCGTCCCAAATCAGAAACGGAAAACTAAGAGAAGAGAAACTCTCGCCGGCCGCCTCGCCGCCGGCGATTCGAAGCTCTGAACGGGAGTGTGGTCGCGTGACGGTGGCGTGGTGGCGCGGTGAAGCAGGCGGAGGCGATCTGGGTCGCGAAGGCCAGGGGTTGGGCTTCCATGGTGCTCGCTCATCCCCAATCGCGACGGCCCCGGTACGGAACGGTCATGGACGGCGACGAACACCAGAGGTGCGGCTAGGGGGAGGTTCGACGGAAGTGGCGGCTGCTCGAGAGAAGGACGCGTCGCTGCCGGGTTTGCTCGATCGTGATCACCGTACCGGCGACGGCTCCGGAAGGGGGTCAGAGGTGATGGCCGTGGCGTTGGTCGGCCGACGCAATGCATCTGCGGCAAGCTCAAGCATGATTGGCTATGGAGGTGTGACGGAGGACGCGGCGGGGGTGGTTCTGCGAAGGCGAGGTCCGCGTGAGAGGAAGAGAAATCATCCTTTAGGGTTTTTCTGATTTGAGAAAGGAAGAGTTTGGGCTGGCAGCCAACATTTTTACCACGCGCACCCCCTCTTTTACCTCAACCACACCCTCCTCCTTTCTTTTCGTGCACCCCCATTTTTAATTCCTGCACCTCCATTTTGTGTTTCCTTAGCACACCCCTCTATTTACTGTACGCACCCCACCTGTTACTACATGCACCTCCCACATGTGATACTCCTGCACCCTATTTCTTTGTCTTTTATTTTTGGGCTTGTTTTTGTATTTGCTTTATACCTCCCACTAATCACTCACACACCCCCATATTTTGTTTCCCACTTTCATCCTTCTCAATTAAATTATTTCTTTTATTTATTTATTTATTTATTTATTTTCATTTTTTTTATTATTATTATTTATTCATTTTCGTTCATTTATTTTTTTATTTTTTTATTATTATTTTTCATTTTTTATTTTATTTATTTTTTATTTTTTATTTTCCTAGAAAACCAAACATTTGAAAATTATTAAAAATTACAAAAAAAAAAGAAAAATCCAGAAAATGAAAAAATATTCTCTTTCACTTTATCGTGTCTGTCCGGTCGCTCGCACCGTGTGACATTTATTTTCTAAAAATACCAAAAATAGTTTTCTTTCTCTTTTAGTGTCTGTCCGACCGTTCGCGTCGTGTGACACATATTTTCAAGTAATTCAAAATACCCAAAAATACAAAATTTTCAAAATACAAAAATCTCAACATTTTCAAACAAATAAGCTTTTTTAAGAACTACGTGATCCTTGATTCTCCCCTGTGAGATACGTAGGAGCAAGGCCAGTCCTTGTCAGGTTCACCTCTAAAAAATCAAATCTTTTTCTCATTGGTTTTTCAAATATCTTTTAAAGAACTACGTAACCCTGATTTCTCATTTTGAATGAGAATACGTAGGACCAAGGTCAATCCTTGTCGGGCCCAAAAAATTAAAAAAAATATTTTTGTTTCTTTTTAACATCTTTGTCTTGTTATTTTTGGGGAAAATTAACATTTTGAAAATCACATCAACTTTACATTTTTAATTAAAGGTACCGCCCTCGGGCGGGCGCAGTAGGGTGCTAACACCTTCCCTATGCGTAACCGACTCTCGGATCCAAAATCTGGTTTTTTTGCAGACTTGTTTTATTTTTATGGTTTTCCATAGTTTTCCAGAATAACTATGGTGGCGACTTCCAAATCTTTTTTAAACTAGTTTTCTTTTTTCTGTTCGTCGTCCCGTCACGATTCCGGTTGCGACAGTGATACGACCGAAAAACGTTACCTTTGGCTTAAACAAATTAAATGGGCTCCGCCAAAGGGTCGATTGTACGCTTGGGCTGACGAATTCCTTGTCGTCGACCACTTCTTCTCACTCTCGCATTGCCTGATAACGACCCACCACCACCAACCCAAATGGTTGCCGGAATCTCACTTTCCCCCTTCTCTGTCTTGACTTTCTCAGTTCGAAACCACCCAGGCCTCACTTTCCCCCTTTTATCTCTTCACTTTCTAACTCCGGCCGCCCCACCCAGACCTCACTTTCCCCCTTTTATCTCTTCACTTTCTAACTCCGACCGCAAGTTGGTATTTCCACCTTCTCTCTCTTCACTTCTCACTGCGGAGCGGACCTCCCCCATTTTTTCTCTTCTCTTTCTCTCTCTAAAGGACATTTAATCTCATTTTTCTTTCCCTCTCAGCTGCACGTGCGAACAAAGATTTTCAGTTATTAAAAATTAAAAAAATTGCTGTCACGTAAATTGTGTCAAAACCTTGTCAAAAAATTTTGTTGGAATATCATTATCCTAATAAATTATGCGGTCCAAAATTTGAATTATATTTATATGCCACTTTTGTAAACTGCAAACCCGTGGCCCACCACCATGCATAATATTTTTTCTTAACTTCTCCTTTTTACTAGGCACGTTGGGCAGATTACCGTTCGTCACGTTGTCATCGGAGACATTGTCCACCACGCGTACTCGCATGAATCATCTCGGGTCAGTCTCCACGTTGCCGCCTCGTTTCCCGCAGTCACCGGCGACGATGCCTCCACCTTCCAATAGCTTCTCAGAAACCTTCTTTCTAATCACCATTTCAGATCCTTCGAAAGCCCTTCTGATCTTTCCAACCCAGTTTTCCTCATGTATGCATACGAAACGTTGTCAGATTGGTCGACCATGCGCTGGAGAGTGGCGAAGATGAGGTGAGTGTCAACAAGGTAAGCGATGAAGCCTTCCATGGAGGCGTGCCACTCGACGAAATTCGGTTGGTCGTGGGAAACAGAGACATTGCGGAGTCTCATGGCGACGAACCTCATCTCTTCAGTGATGCCGGTGGTTTCTCCGGGATACAACTTCCAATACCTCTTCCTCTTCTTGAGCGGGGACTTTGGTTTGGGTTTAGGAGTTGGAATTGCAGTGTGAAAGTGAGTGAGACTGCAGTTGCCCTTATTTGAGACTGAGATTGGGAGTGAGAATCATAGTTGTGGCATGGGTTTCACTGTTAATCCCATTTTCTGTTTTGCAGTCATAACTGTGTACAATTTTTTTTTATTTAAAAGAAAACAGAACCAAAATAACATAAAAAATACAAAGGTTATTTCTAGTCGACTATAAGATAAATCCTTAAGATTGTCAGCAAATATGCATAAAAGAGATAAAAATATAAATAAAAGGAATTTCTATAAATAAAAGGAATTTCTTACACGGTCGTTAAGGATTTATCCGCAGTATATACGTAAACAGGAACATCTCATATATATCTTGAAGATAACAGAAACTAGTAAGATGAACTCTGTACCGAGTAAGTAACCCAGGATATAAGAGAAGAGAGAAAATAAGGAAAATAAGAAGAGATGAGAAATGTTATATCTTGGAAGAGGATTTAAGCTCCTATTTATAGCTGAATTTAAAAAAAATTCATGCTAAACCTAGTATGGAAAATAATATTCCATAAAAAATGGATGATCAACCTGTAAAAGAAATCTCGTTGCAAGAACATACATCATCCTAAAAATGAAGAAGACTTGCTCAAGTTGCAACAGCAATGTTCTTATTTTTCAATATTATTATAAATATATAACACTCATAACATCTTTACATTCTTAAATGATTTATTTTCGATGTTAGTGCAACATTAGTTTAAATGCTAAATTCTACATTTGAATAATGAAAACTCTATCATCCCTCACCATTATCCCTTAGACCCATAATCATCACATAGCAAATTGGCAGGAATACCAAATTTCCAAACATATTACAACTTTTAGAATATTTATAACAAAAAAATAAAGTTAATCAATCAACTGCAAAATCAGTCCTCTAATCCGGACTGTAGAGTAGATTTCCAGATTAAGACTTTTATAAAATTCAAATATTTTTAAAAGTTAAAAATATAATTCTAAACTAGTCAGTTTTAAATTAATTCAAAATATTAAAAGAATATTAAAAATAAATAATTCATAAAAATAATAAAGAAATTATGGGAGTGCATAAAGGAAAACTGCACATGACGAGTAGGTGCTGATGGTCCAAGTTGGAGGAAGTTTTAACTCCTTTCTTTGTCTTCCTTTTAAAAGTTAGATGGAAAATATAACCACTAAGATATGATTAATTGATATTTGATGAAAATTTTAAAATTGATAATTATTTCATATATCAAGTATTTTATAATAACAATAGGACTCGAATGTAAAACATATACCAATCATATTAGAAGAGTTATATAATTCTTTAATTTTTTTCACGTATATATTGAATCAATGTAGTCTATTACTAACTCATTAATTAATATGATAAATTAGCTTTCATAAAATTATTAAAAAAAATCAAAGTTGGGGTCTTTGTTATTTTTAGGCTATTTAAAATTTTAAAAAATAAAAAACATTATCCAAGTAAACAACGATAAATATGATAACATGATAACTATAAAGTTAAACATCAAAAAATTTGGAAAAAGGTAAGATGTGCTTTTTGGTTGTTTACTGGGTATATACAATTATGTTTTCGTTATCATTTTTACTAAATAACGATTGTAATATTCAGTATGTATAGGAAATATTATAAAAGTTATTATGAAATATTATAATTATAATATAAAATATTATATTATAATTATAAACGTTATATTATAATATAAAATATTATAAATCATATAATATAATTATAATATAAAATATTATAAATGTTAAAAATAATTTAAATTATAAAAATATGAAATATAAGAAATATGTTAAAAAAAACTTATTATTTTTTTTTTATATATATATATATATATATATATATATATATATATATATATATATATATATAACAAAATACAAAATCAAATGATTTTACAAAAATCTTTCTTAAATAAAATTATAAAATTATTAATTCAAATTTTTTTCTTTTTCAAATATAAGTTTGGACAAATGCAGATTTAAACGAGGACAGAGTTGAACGAATATTTATGGTAATGTATTAGAAAAATGAATGTTTACAGTCGCTATTATTTTCCTGTGAAAGTAGAAGTTTCAGTTTATGATATTTTGTTTTAAGTATAATTTAATGAAATCAAATTTGAATAAGGAAAGGGAAAATAGTTGTACAACTTATTAATTGCACTTAAAGAAGTTTCAAAATAATAAACTTTTTAATACAACACAACAAAACTACATTAAATAACCTTCACCGAAATTTACTAGCTAACCGTCAAACTTAAAAGTTCAAAACCAGACATTTTTTTGTCGGAAAAGAGTATAGGTCGTTTAGGATGACATGGAAAGTAAAATTAGAGAAATTTCCTCTAGAAGATTCTCTAATACATATGTAAGTAAAAAATAAAAGAAGAAAATATGACGAGTATAAAACAATATACCAGATTGAGTGAGTAAATGTGTATTTCTTCTGAAAAGGTACGTGTAATTATTGAGATAATTAATTGACAATACTATGATAAATTATGTTTTAATAATATTATTGATTAACAAATTATGTCTTAGTAAGACAGATTATGTATGATTAATATTATTTATTGACATATTATATTTTATTTAATTTATTATTATTATATATATATATATATTTTTTTTTTTCCTTTTTATTTCTTGGATAGTCAAATTTTACAGAGATTTTGGTCTTATGAAATTTTTAGATTTTGGTTGTTATCCTTTTTGATTGAATTGAATGCAAGAATTTTAACTAAAAACTTCTAAAATGATTAGAATTAGCAGAGTAAAATTGATCAGACAATATAAGTGTTTAGTTATACAGGGTACCCATGCCAAATTAGGAAGTCACCGGACAAATGGAAAAAGTCCATAATTTATACCCTGTATTACTTTTAGTGCAATATTTAACTGATTATTATAAAAAACAACCGATTTATCATGTGATAATTTATGATTAAATAAACATATAAAAATGTCTCATTCTTCCGATGTAACCTATTTTTTCTGATAAGAATTTTTATAAGTAGTTTATAATCAAACACACGATTTAGAAATTATTGTCTCATTGTCAAATGCCAGTATCATGTTTTAACACTGCTTGACAATTTTGGTTTGAAAAAAATATAGAACACTATCCCAAGATTTCATACATGAAAAATTTATGATTCAAATAATCTATGACAAAGGTATGAAACAAGAGATTGGAAGATCAAATCTATTCAAAGGCTTTTCATGTTACAAGCAACTGAAAATTTAAAAGATATGAAGATCATGGTTTGGAAAACATTTGAAGGATAATTTTTAGGAAAAATAGTTATGTTTTTGGACTTTGAATTTTCTTTTATAAATTTTTTATGTTTTTATGTTTTTGGGCTCGGACATTTTTGTAGGATTTCAGATTTTTTTAAATTTAGGTACCTATATATAGAGGTACCAAAAACTGATACAAACACTTTTAAGTCATATATATGCATTTGCATTATTTGAAAGATGATTCTCTTGGTTTTTGATTAGAATTTTGATTCTTATCAAAGATTAACATCTTTGTGACAAATATTCGCTTGACTTATCAATATACTAGATTGTGGCATTTGCTATCTCTATCTTATTTTGCGTTCTTCTCTGATATATTTTTATTAGACCTATCGAGGATTCAAATTCAAAAATGATGATAAAATCGTATAAAAAAATGTCTAAGTGAAACAAGTTCTGATTATTGAATTATCTATAAGATAACAACTGAAGCACTCTAGATAATGTTTTTAATAAACACTTAATATAACAAATGAATAAGAATATATAATGGTAAAGTTTTTTACAAGTTAAATAAACTTTTTATAATTTGTGTGTGTTATAATTGGGAGAGGTTTATTCATCGAAATTAAGTAGTATAGAAACTTGTTTATAAGGAAGCTATTCAAAAGCAAATTTGCCATGTTTGAGACTCTTAGTTTAATTTTTAGTTTATTCCTACTTAATTAGTATTTTGAAGATCAATTTACCTTTTAAATCATTCCCTGAAAAAAAAATGTGTATAGGAAAAAATATCATATATGAGAAAACAGAAATTTAGGTCCTCCCTTAAAGATTCCTAATAATTTACATTTATTCCAAAATAAGCAGAGTGCAATAGCTTTGAATAAGTAAGCAACAAATTGAGTACTCCAAAAATAATTAGAGTGAGATTCTCTTTTTCTCATGAAATTCATCTCATAAACGTAGATATTTAATGATGATATCTCTTCACCAAACTAAACGTAGATATTTTTATTTCAATACAATTCATGCTGATATTTTTATTTTTATTGCAGTTAATAAAACTCATGAGTATTCGTGTTTATTTAATAGTATTTTCCAGCGAAAAATTATACTAGGAACATATAGGCCCTTACCCAACTACACATTACATATCCCAGTTACCACACATAAATATGTTTCAGTATATGTGAAATGTGTTTTTGCATTTTTTTTAACTTGATTAAAAAAAAACATTAAATACAATTTAGAAACCAAAAATGAAATTAAGAACAAAAACATGAAAAAAAGATGGGTTTAGATTATTGAAAGATATTTTGTGTTTGGAAGGTTGTAATTGAATTGTAGGATTAAGTATGTTTTTAGTCTCTGAACTTTGATCCAAAATTGTAATTCATTCTTGTTTGAAACTTCAATACATTTTGATTTTTAAATTTTAAAAATGAATAAATATAGTCTTTTTAACCCAATTATGTTAACTATTTTTAAGGTGTCGAACGTATTTTTTAGCAAATATTGAACCGGAATGTGTCAAACATGTAAAGAACTCCAATACTAAATTGAAACATGTTTGACACGTCAAACAAAGTTAACATAATTGAGTTAAAACGACTATATATTCATTCAATTTAAAGTTTAAAGGTCTAAATTTATCGAAATTTTAGACAGAAACGAATCTCAATTTTAAATCAAAATTCAAGAATAAAAAAAATACTTAACCCTAAATTGTATTAAGTACAATTTTTGTTTTCCACATAGAAGGGAGAAAAATCGGGAAAGAATAACACGCACATACTAACATCTTTTCTATGGCATCTGACGGAATAAATTTGAACATTGTGGTTTAACTTATTTTAAAAAATAAAAAAGTACTTTACAGTACCGAATTTAGAAATGTGATATTTTATTTTAAAAAAGTTACATTAAATTTATAAGAAAATTATAAATTATTTTAACAATTTATTATTTTCCTTTCAAATCTTTGTTAAATATTTTCACATTGGTATTTTTAAATGTTTACATTTGTTATTTTTAATTCCTTAATTGTTATTATTGATTGTTTAATTGTTTTAATTTTTATATTAGTTTTTTAATTTATTTGTTTAAAATGTTTTAATTTATACTACAAGAAAAGTTAATTAGCTCTTGGAATTAGCATGACAATGTAAACAGTATTCAATTTGATTTGCTTTCTACGTGTTAATTTTCCTGGTCTTTTTCCTAATAAATTAAGTGTTTTTTTTTTCTTGTCTGAATTTACTATTTAGTTGGCTTTCACAATATACTTTCTAAAAAAACTCTATCTAGGAATGGAAAAGGAAAAAAAAAAAAGAAAAACAGGAAGACTTAATTAAATTATATAAAGCGCTTAATAAATTTATTTTTGAAAAGTTAGGCTTTAATGGAAATTTATATCATAAAATAAAATGTTGTATAATGAAAGTTGTGTAAGTGAAAATGAAATTAATATTTCAATGACAAAGAACAGTTAATTCCTTCTTTGGATATTTATTTTCTCAGAAATTGGGTAATCTTGACAATGAAGGAAAGAAGATTTTAACAAAAGAAGTTCATTAGAGAAGCGAATCAGAGTAATTTTACTTCGGATGATACTTCCAGAAAATTTTCATACACCAAGTATTTTAGAAATTTAAGTAACTATTAGCGATGCAGAATCATGGCTAAAGAATTGAAGAAGCCTTGAGAATATGAAAGATCAACTCAACTTTTATTATTGTAAATGTGCTGTTATATACAAGATAAAAGAGAGAGAAGAAGAGGTGTGCTGTTATAACAGAAACAGCTGTGCAAAGAATAGGTGTGCTGTTATAACAGAAACAACTGTATAAAGAAAACAAAATATTGTTTAACAGAAAATAAATTCTAATACCCCCTCTCAAGATGGATTATGGATATTAAGCAAACCCATCTTGGATAAATTGAGCTGAAACGACGTTGGATACAAAGACTTCGTAAGCATGTCAGTAATTTGATGCTTAGATGGAACATAGGAGAGAATGAGCAGACCTTCAAGAACCTTTGCCCGAATGAAGTGACAATCCACCTCTATATGTTTACTTCGTTCATGAAAAGAAGGATTTTTAGCGAGTTGGATTGCTGATTGGTTATCACAAAAAACAGGAAATGGCATAGGGATTGTTAAAGCTAAATCATCAGTGATGTATTTCAACCATTGAATCTCACATGCTAAGGAAGCGAGAGCTCGATATTCAGCTTCAGTGGAACTGCGGGAAACAGTATTTTGCTTTTTAGACTTCCATGAGATGAGAGAACTTCCATAAAAAACACAATAACCAGTGACAGATTTACGGGTAGTGCTGCAAGTTGCCCAATCGGAATCAGAAAAAGCATGAAGCCGATTGTTGTTGATAACAGGATAAAACAGACCTTGTCCAGGAGCATTTTTGAGATATTTCAAGATACGAAGAGCAGCTTGTAGATGTGGTTGGCGTGGTTGAGACATATGTTGGCTGACTTGTTGAACAACAAAGGATATGTCCGGACGGGTATTAGTCAAATATATCAGCTTTCCAATTAATCTTCGAAAACTGGTGGGATCATCCAAAAGATCACCCGTGTCAGGATTTAATTTGACAGTAGGAGTGGAAGGAGTGTCAACTGGTTTGCAAGCAGTAAGGCCAAACTCAGAAAGAATTTCAAGACAATACTTTCTTTGGTTTAACACAAGGCCACGGTGGGAACGAGCAACCTCAAATCCTAAGAAGTATTTAAGTTCACCGATATCTTTGATACGAAAGTGATGATGAAGATACTGCTTGACTTCAATGATGAGAGTTAAATCATTTCCTGTTAAGACAACGTCATCGACATAAACCAAAAGAGCTGTGAAAGATTGGTTTTGGCGATGAGTAAAAAGAGAATGATCAGTAGTGCTTTGGATAAAACCAAAAGCAACTAAAGCATCAGTAAGCTTAGCATTCCACTGTCGACTGGCTTGACGCAATCCATATAACGATTTGTGTAATCTACAAACCATTTTGGAAGATGAATCTTGAAAACCAGGAGGAGGGCGCATATAAACTTCTTCATGAAGATCCCCATGTAAGAAGGCATTATCTACATCTAGTTGGTGTAGAAACCATCCAGAGGAGACAGCTATGGCAAGAAGAAATCTAACGGTTGTTAATTTCACAACAGGGGAAAAAGTCTCAAAATAAATCCCCTTACGAACTCCTTTATGGCAGTCCTCCTGATTTAAACATGTTACGCATGTTTGGTTGTTTAGCATATGCTTCCACGCTTACTGCTGCACGAACCAAGCTTGATAAACGTGCTTCCAAATGCATTTTTTTAGGCTTTAAAACCGACACCAAAGGCTTTAGACAATAACTTATCGATACAGGATAATGACTTTGAAATTTTTAAAGTTTCTATTAAAATATTTTATTTTTGTTTCTTTTTTATAAATTTTGTATATATTTAACACTATTTTTTTATGGTTGCACTGTTAATTTAAACTTCTTTATATTTAATTATATTTAATTTTTAAAAATAATAAAACATAGTTATTTTATTATTTAATTATTTTTTAACTTTTATTGATGAACGTTAGATAAAATATGAAACATACATGTATAACAATTATGAACATTTCTATCTTTTAAATAAAATAAAATTACATTTATGATGATTAGATCAGATTTAATTTAATATTACATTTACCTATATATTTTTTTATAGAATTCAATTCATATTAATTACTTTAATCAGTAGGGGCGGATTAACGAGACCCAATAAATAAATATCATTTACAAACCATTAAAAAAAACTGAATTGAGTGGTGGTAAGTGTTTAATTTTTCTCCTTTTATGATATGTGAACAGAACAAACAATGTAGAATGAGTAGGTGGATTTGATCTTTGGGGCCAAAACCTCGTAAAAATTGTTTGTTTTGGTTTCTTTGTGGCAATGGCATGTAGAATGATATGTTTAGATTTTGGAGTATGTTTGTTGTGTGAAATAAATGAGCGAGAGTGGTCCATGTAGGTGCAGGTGAGATTGTAGAATTTGTAACCTTTTGCTAGGTTGCACCGCATCATCATTAATGCAAAACCATATAAAGTGTAGGATAAATAAATGTAAAAATATTACGATTTATTGATATTTTTTTAATTATTTATTATCACCAAGAATGCAATGAATTCACGTGCTAAAAAATATGCACATAGAATCCATGGCTCATCTCGATCAAAAGTGTCAGAAAAATAAAAAATATAATTTTAAAATCATTAGATTCGATCATTAGTATAATATAATACTTTAAAAACATAATTTCTCTAACTGAACATTTTTTATCATTAGTATAATATTTCAAAATATGTGAAGAGATAAAATTTATATTATTTTAGTCAATAATTTCTTTTTTCATCAGTCTTAAACGATTAATTTATTTTTTCATTCTTTATCAATATATATTTTTTGTAAATAATACTAAAAAAATTGATCATAATCTAATAAAAAATTGAAACATGTAATTATTAAAAGAAAAATATATTCATTATTATAAATACATAATACACTATTATTATTTTCTATACTCATACAAAAATAAGGGTTAAATATGTTTTTGGTCCCTCAAGTTTCAGCAAAATTTGGAATTAGTCCCTCATCAAAACTTTTGACCAATTTAGTCTTTCATCTTTAAAAATGCATGAACTTAGTTCTTTTAGCCAAATTTTGTTAAGTTTATCTGACGTTTCAAACGCATTTCATGATAGTATTTGAATTATTTATACCGTTTAAAACATTTTTGCTTCAATGTTAACTCAAATATTATCACAAAATGCGTTTAAAATGTCAAATAAACTTCATAAAATTTGGTAAGAAGGACTAAATCTACGCATTTCTAAAGATGAAAAACTAAATTGGTATAAAGTTTCGAAGATGGACTAATTCTAAAATTTACTGAAACTTGAGGGACTAAAAACATATTTAACCCAAAAAATAATATACAAAAAGCTCATGAGATAAAAAAATAATATTTTCATTATCAAGTAAGACAAGAGACGGAAGATAAAGAAGATAAATGAGAAATATAATGAGTTTATGTCTAATTTTTTTTTCTTTAAAAACAAAAATAAGACATATGGGAGTGGGAGATTATTACAACAAAAACTAAAAAGACAACGAGAAGAAAAATAAAAATTATGTTAATAAATATTTGATTTAATTACTCTTTTAATTCACGCTTTCGTTTAAAAATGTTAATAAAAATGTTAAGTTGGTCCTCCATGTTTTTTAGTTTCAATTTAGTCTCAATTTTTTAAAAACTAATGTAATTCGATCTTTTACGATAAATTTCTTTAAATTTTTTGAAATAGATCAATGATCTTTTCATCAAAATTGAGACTTTAATATGGATGATTTGAATGATTTGCTTTATTGGTGTAATTAACATAATCCTAATATCAATTTCTAAATAAAAATAAAGACTAAAACAAAAATTAAACCTAAATATTTTTATTTTTTATTATATTTAATTTTATGTTTTATTAAATATTATGTTTAAACAAAAGAAATAAAATATAAAAAATTTAATTTTTAATATGTATTACCTGCAATTTGAAAAATTTAATAAATTTTAAATATATATATATATATA
>Ga0214543_1010350_pt1 | contig 13870 bp, 7 predicted proteins | sample CNSS2metaG_FD_160094 | JGI IMG/M metagenome (GOLD analysis project Ga0214543, IMG submission 160094) | Root nodule microbial communities from cowpea collected in UCLA plant growth center, Los Angeles, California, USA - CNSS2 | ecosystem: Host-associated > Plants > Roots > Nodule | place: USA...
TATATATATATATATTTATATAATGAAAGGAAAAAAATTTTGTTTAAAATAATCATAAATAATAAATTTCATATTTATAAAGTAATTTTTTTTTTAAAGAAAACATTTTAACTCAAGACCACGGTAACGGTTGAACCAATCTTTTATGTTACTATAACCACATAACATTACAAATCTAAATTCTTAACTTGATTACATAAAATCACATAAAGTCAAGTAAATTCGGTTGAGATAAAATAATTTAATAATATATAATGAATGCTCATTTCGGCTTATTGTGAAATTGAATTAGACGGTCCACTCCTTCAGATAATATATAATCAAACTGAGGTTTTTTACTGAAAATTACTTATTAATAAAATTAGTGAATATCTCATATTTAATTTAATATTTTTATTTATTCTTTTGCACGAGTAGATTTCAGAGTTTGAGATACTTCAACTGCAAAGAAGTCCAAAACTACAAAAGATATGGCATGACTTGGTGTATATCCCCGAATTGTGTTTCAGTGAATTAGTCACATTGATTGTGTACAATTGTCAGTTTTTATCAGATGCAGTGCTACCCTTCCATTTACTCTCTTCACTACCTAAATTGGAAATATTGCTAGTTCAAAACTGTGATTATGTGAAAGCCATATTTGATCTAAGATGTGCACAAGACACAGTGACTTTTCTTCTGAAGAAATTGGCTTTATCGGAACTACCAAATCTGAAGAATGTTTGGAATGAAGATCCTCATGGAATTTTAAGCATGTACAATCTACAAGAATTGTTTGTTAATAATTGTAACAGCCTTAAAAGCGTGTTTCCGGCATCGGTAGCAAAAATCTCGTGGAACTTAAAATTTTAAGTGTGAAAGAGTGTAAGAGATTGATGACTGTTGTTGCAGAGGATAATACAGATCCAAGTGTAGAGGCTACGTTTCTCTGTCTCTGTGTGAGATCATTGATATTACAAGGTTTGCCCAGGTTCAATCATTTTTACTCCTGTTCATTCAAGTCTGATGTTTATTCGCATCTAGAATCACACACCGAGGATCGAGTCGCTACCGAAAAGGTATTATTGTTTTATCACTTTCTCCTTGTTTCGTAATCTGAATCGGTGTCTGCAAATGAATACATAATTAATTAATTAGATTGCAAAGTTTATATGACTTGTGTTTTTTGTTGGTTACTGCAGTGCCTGTCGCTGGGAATAAATGGAGTGGAGATGATTTTACGAGGAGAATTTCAGAGAAACCTCTTGCACAACATAAAAGTTCTTGTTCTCTGCTTTCGTAGTGACAGTGACACGGATGTATGTATGTATGAAATTCTAAAACAGGTGCCCGATATAGAGAAACTTGTGATGTGTGATGGTTCCTTAAAGGAGATCTTCTGTTCTCAAATTCCTAATAATGTGGATTATAGTGGACTTCTAATACAACCGAAAGAATTACGATTAGAGAACTTTGGGGAGTTGGTTTCCATAGGGTTAGAGAACTCTTGGACTGATTCCTTTGTCAGAACTCTAGAAACCTTCGAAGTCATTCGTTGTTCAAGTTTACAACACATGGTAGCTTGCAAAGTATCTTTCTCCAATCTGACATATTTGAAAGTAGAAAGATGTGATTGTCTCTCATATCTGTTCACATCCTTAACAGCCAAAAGTTTGCTTCAACTGAAAACAATGGTGATACAACAGTGTAAATCAATTGAAGAGATAGTGTTTAAGGAGGAGGATGAAGCAGACGATGATGACAAGATAATATTTCCGCAGCTTAATTGTTTGGATATTGCATATTTAGAAAATCTGAGATGGTTCTATAGAGGGAGTTTATGTTTCCCGTCATTGGAGGAACATTCAGTAAGAAATTGTGGCAAGATGCTAACTTTATGTCCAGGAGCGATAGAAACAGACAAGTTATCACAGGTTATACTTGATTTCTTACACCCTTTCCATTGGAAACTGATCTCCACTTTACCATGCGGAACAAATTTCTCAGATGGGTACGTGCTTAATACTTCTGGATTCAACATTTGTTATGATTTTTGTGCTTATAATAAAAAAATAACACGGATGATTTTTAGTTTTTAAACAGATATTTACATATTTTATTTTTAATGAATGACACTATATATAATAACACTTGTCGTTCACATTTTATCTAAACATAACATGTTGATTAAAATTCTAATAAAACTATAAAAAAATAAAAAAATTAAAATACTTTTGTAAACAAAAATTAAATTGTATAATTATACAAACTTGCACTCCTCTATCTTAATGTCTTCTTAAATGTACTTGTATTCTCTTTAAATAAGGAAAACAAAATATATTTCATTGGATTAAATTAGAGACTAATTTATACCGGTTAATATTAAAGATGAATTTAGATATTATTTTACAAACCAATTATAATTTTTTTATTTATGATTAAGATTAATTTGGATATCCATAATTTTCAACTTTACGAAAATTAAAGTGAATTTTAAATCCATGTTAAATTTTACCTTGTTTTCAAAGTCTCCAAATAGAATTTGTGAAAAGAAAAACTATTGATATTGATGTCTACATTTCTGAATAATTAGTTGTTGGTGGTGGCTTCTTGCAAAACTAATTTAATCCTTATAAAAGATTAATCTAAATTTTATTTATCCATTTGCATGTGGTGATATTGAAAGAATGCATTACGGAATTCTTATCTTGAGTTCAGAGATGGGGAAGACCTACAAGAGATATGGCGTGTTTCACTGCTGATACCAGACTTTTGCTTCGGATACTTGAAGACATTGATTGTGGACGGGGCGCCAATTTTTATCAGATGAACTCCCCTTCACTTTGCTTCCTTTATTACCTAAATTGGAAATCTTGGATGTTCGAAACTGTGATTCTGTCAAAACCATATTTGATGTCAAATGCAAAACACAAGACACATTAATTACTTTTCCTCTAAAGAAATTGTTTTTGTCGGAGCTGCCAAATCTGGAAAGGATTTGGAATGAAGATCCTCATGGGATTCTGTCCATGCAATTTCTACAAGAAATATATGTTAGCAATTGTAAATGCCTTACTAGTGTGTTTCCCCCATCAATAGTCAGAGATTTTGAGGAACTTCAAATTCTATATGTGGAAAACTGTGAGGTATTGATGGCAATTGTTGCAGAGGCTAATCCATCTGATCCACAAGGAACAAATCCTAAGTTTACGTTTCCCGGTCTGACGACATTGACACTATGGGATTTGCCTAACTTTAAGCGTAATGATGCAACACCAACATTTGAGGTTTGGCCATTTTTTCCAAGTCACATACCTGGCCTTGTTAAATTAACTTGTTCACACCTCTTTTTATTTTATATTGAAATATTTAGTTTTCATCAATTATCAGGCTTCTTTGAGCATGAAATTCACACAATTTCAATTTTATGTGGAGAGCTGAATCTATGACTGTCCTAACCTGTTCTTACTTCGTAATTGTTTTCTATTTGTAGCTACTTACACCCAACTTACAGCATCTGGCAATGGGTGAAAATGAAATGAAGATGATTGTGGATGCAGAATTTCAGGAAAACCACTTTCATGGAGTCCAGTGTATTTCTAAAATTTCTGCCAATGGTGCCAAATGTAGAGAAGCTTGAGGTGTATGCTGGTTCCTTGAAGGGGATCTTCTGCCGTCAAAGTTCTAATAATGTTGATTACAGTGAACTCCTCTTACGGCTGAAAGAGTTACACTTGGAATCACTTGGAGAATTGATTTCCATTGGGTTAGAAAACTCTTGGACTGAGCCCTTTGTTAGAAATCTAGAAATCTTTAAAGTCATTAGCTGCTCAAGTTTAAAAAACTTGGTAGCAAGCACAGTGTTTTTCTCCAATCTGACATATTTAAAAATTGAAAGTTGTGATAACATGTTATATTTATTCACATCTTCAACAGCTTAAAGTTTGGGTCAACTCAAAAAAATGTAAATCAATTGAAGAGTTAGTATCTGATGAGGAGGGAGAAGAATCATGTAAGGATGAAGAAATAGTATTTGAGCAGCTGCAGGTTTTGTATCTTGAAAAATTAGATGAACTAAGGTGCTTTTACCCTGGAAATTTTACTTTGAGTTTTCCATCCTTGGACGAAGTCCACGTCATCAACTGCAGCTCCATGAAAACTTTCTGTGCATTCAACAAAATAGATGATTCCACAAAGTGGTATTATTCTGCTGTGGAAAAAACTTATGGAAAAGTGGTACGGATACTTTTACATCTTATAATCTTTCTTCAATACAGAATGGTAGAATTAGGAGTACAGGAGGAGCTATGCTAATTTGTGACATTCTTCTTATATAGAGTGGTGTGCAGAATTGGATTTATCATTTTCATTAGACATTTTCTTTCAGAAGAATTTATAAGTACTCTATTATCCTTTTTCCTTGGAAAAATATAATTCAATTCATTCACGAAGCGGAGTTAAATAACAAAGCCATAAACAAGACTAGCTATTCATGTTTTGAATTATAAGAACATTATTTTTAGCGTGATGTTTTGATTTGCATTATGCTTGAAAATAACTTGTATATATTCTTTTGTTTTGACTAGGCCCTTGGTCATTCCAGCAATTCAAGTTCAAGTTCACACACCGACGGAGATAGTGAACATGGTATATCGAATATTAACTAATGCATTGTCAAATTGTTAATTTTTTTATGGTGATTTATACTATCAATTATGCGCTTTATATACCACTTGCAGGTGATGATTAAGAGCAGTTTAAAACAGCATAGCATGATTATTAGTCTGATTAAGTAAGCAACTTTATATTACTGCCATTTTATGTTTTATTGATACATAGTTAAGTGGATATTTCTTTGTGATGTTTTAGTTATGAGAGTTATGTATAGATCATATTCTCCATTATTCTACTTTATTGCTTCTATAACTAAATTTAGAATTCTTTTTCTTAATTACAGTTACAAAAATAAAATAGTTGTTTTTATAATTTGTATAGGGAGTCTTAGTTGCCGACTCCAATATTGCAGTAACAAAGAGGAGATTGAAGGCATAAAGAGATGAAGATGAATCTTTCTCTGTTTTCCTATGCATGTTTTTGTGTTAAAAATAAAAAAGTTGTGTGGTTCCATCAAATTGTTGATGAAATACATTCCTCTATTATATACTATGAGAGAGTGAGATATTATAATGATATTATAAGTGTTAAAGAGCCATGAATGTCTGAAAAGGTGAACTTGTAACATTTAAAATTATCAGAGTTATTCATACACTGATATTCATGCATTTAAAATTGAACTTCTAACATTTAATATTTATGTGTTTGGGATGAGATTTGTGACACATGATCTTCTTGGGTCTAAAACTAAAATGGATTGATACCTATTATTTTACTGGTTTTTCTTCCCCACACACTTTTCTATTTTGAATAAAAGTACGTGGAAGCAGAGACGGACGTTATATGATATTAACTCCTCTCTTACAGGTAACCGATATTCATATTCAAATTCTGATTTTTGACACCATGTTTTTGTCTTTATGAGTTTTTTCATATTTTTTTCAAGAATAAATTATGACAATAATTCTAAAAAATATACTTTTTGAAAATTTACATTTTATTTATCATCCTGTAGTGATTTTGTTCACACAAATATAGTAAAAATAAAAATAGTAATTAAAATCATATAGGAGTTTTATTAGATTTTCATATTTCTTATTATCGATGAACAACCTTTTGGTAGAATTTTGGTTTCAATATTATTTATCACTTTCATGCAATAATTTTGTATTTTGGACAATTTAATGCCTTAACGAAACTACCTATTTATAATCATTACATATAATTATGGTTCGATCTATGGACACTTATGTAGATTATACTACAAGAAAATTGTCGATTAGAAACCAATTCTAGAAATAAAAAATAACTAATCATTATACTCATCAGTTTAGACACCAATTTATAAAATTAAAAATTATTTGTTATTAAAATAGTCACTATTATAAATAAAAAATTATAATTGATCATTTTAGTAGCTGAAACTTAGGTAGCTAATTTTTAGTGATCAATTTCCTTTGGTAGCCAAGACTATGGTAGTTAATTTTAAAAACCAACTTAGTGACCAATTGTAATTTTTTAGTCATAATAATGACTATTTTAGTAACCAATAACTTTTTTGTTTTATAAATTAGTATCTAAATTGGTTACCATAATTACTAATCATTATTGGTCATTAAAATTGGTCACTATTTACAGATTTTCTTGTAATATATAGATTTGACTTTAATTTTAGATTTTGGAATTTAAATGGTATTATCAATTCTAATTTATTTATTTTTTTCTTTTACCTTTAATTATTTTATTATTTGACATGAAAAATTGAAAAAGAAATGAATCCATTTAGAGTTTCATTTGTTTTGTCTTAAGTACAAAACTTTAAGTAATAACTTCGTTTAGAACGTTCATACGAACTACATCACAAATGACATTCCAAATAAAGAATAAAATCTCTACGCTTGTGATTGTGAAACATTTGTGGTATTATTCAGAATATGATACACCCCACGAGGAAAGTGATCTTAATTCTGCTGTGTGCAAGATGTTTAAAGGTACACATATACTTTTACGTCTTAATCTTTGTTTAATAATAGAAATTATTATATTTAAAAAACGTCTAAATATACATAATATAAATAAATATAAAAACATATTTTTGAAATTCACTAGAATCACCTTTGGTGGGCGAAATAAGTGAAGACAAAAATAATCATAAAATCCGTAATTAAATAAATATTTTTAATACATATACTTATATGAAAATAATGAATAGACGTTTTTTTATGGTGAGTTATACTATGAATTATGCGCTTTATACCACTTGCAGGTGACGATTATTACGCCTGATCGTAAGGAATTTATATTAGTGTCATTTTAATGTTTTATTGATATCTATGTAAGGGGATATTTCTTTGTGATGATTTAGTTGAGAGTCGTGTATAAAATCATATTAGCCCTTAAGCTACTTTTACTCCTTCTATTATTAAATTTAGAATTTTTATTTTCTTAATTACTGTTATAAAAGTAAAATTATTGATTTTGTAATGTGTAGGTTGAATCTGAATTGCCAGACTCCAATATTGTAATGATGAATAAGAGATTGAAGGCATAATAGATGAAGATGAATATGTATCTGTGTTTGTTATGTTTGTGCGTTAAAAATAAAAAATAAAAAATAGTGTTTCCACTAGTTGATGATGGAATACATTCCTCTATTCCATGTCATGTAAAGTGTGAGATTATAAGTGATAAGGTGACCTGTTGAAGTTTGACACTAATTAAATATTGACTATATTAATATTTATGTGTGTTAATTTATGTTTCCCCAGTTCACTTACCGCTAATTTTATCTATCTTTCAAGTTTTTAACATTAAATTTTATTTTAATGTATATTTCCCGAGTTCATTTACTATCTATATTTTAGGTTTTAACTAAATACTTTATTTTAATTGTAGTATAGCAACCATTTGCTCATCTGTTCAAATTAACATCTAAAGTTTATCCATTCTAATTACCTCACTATTAATTTTTTTCCATAAATTATAATATTTTAAAATATATAAAGTAAATTTACTAATATTTCTTTGCTGAGCCAATTATTTGATCAAATTAACTAAAACCATCAATATTGTGGTTGAACAAGATTCTAGTGGATTGTGAATATTACCTCATGAGACTTCCTAACTTGAACAAAATGTTCCTCCAAATCATTCAATCTGACATTCTCATGTCGTTCCAGATACGAAATGCTAGAGGTATAGATGTCATCGGTATCACTTTCAGATCATCACTAACAACAAATAGATATGGTCTCTTTCTTTATAAATCCCACGTCACGGATTGAGAATAGTTAAAGTATGAGTTAAAAGTTTTATATTAGATAAATAGACAAAATTAAACATTATATAATAATAAAGATTTATAATATTATTATATTTTTTTGAGATAAAAGTAATGTCAAATACTTTATATGTATAAGACTAATGTCATATATATCTAACCAAAAGTTCTCATAACTGTAACCATAACTCATATGAATTATAAAATTTATTAGTAAATTTTAAAAAATTGTACCAAAGTGATACAATGCTTGCCACTTATTTGTACATTATGCCTAACTTATTTGCCTATCTGGTTTAACTTTTTTTTTTCTTCAACTTACTGCAAGCAATAAGATTAATTTTGTTGAAAGTTATAATAAAATTTGGGGTACACAAGATGTACATCCCAAAAAGATTGATTAATAAATTTTAAAATATTGTACGAAAAGTAATACGGGGCTCTCCACTTATTTATTTATTATTTTCCATTTGTTAGCCTATATGGTTTGACCTATTTTTTTTTCATGTCAGCCACCTAGTACAAGCAATAAGGGGGTTGATTTTTTAAATTTATCATAAAATTCAGGTATATAAGAGGTACATCCAAAAAGATTGATTAATAAATTTTAAAATATTGTACCAGAAGTAATACGCAGCTTTCCATTTATTTATTTATTATTCCCCTTTTATCTGCTTATCTGGTTTGGCTTATTTTTTTCTTCAAGTCAGCCACCAAGTGCAAGCAATAAGGGTTGATATGTATAATTTATCATAAAATTCGGGTATATAAGAGGTACAACCCAAAAAGATTGATTAATAAATTTTAAAATATTGTACGAAAAATAATACGCAACTCTCCACTTATTTATTATTCCCCAATTATTTGTCTATCTGGTTTGGTCCATTTCTTTTTTCAAGTCAGCCACCTAGTGCAAGCAATAAGGGATGATTTTTGTAATTTATCATTAAATTCGGGTACATAAAATGTATATCCCACAAAGATTGATTAATAAATTTTAAAATATTATAAAAAAAATAATACACTGCTCTCCACATATCTATTTATTATTCTCCATTTATTTGCCTATCTGGTTTAACTTATTTATTTTACAAGTCAGCCTACTAGTGCACGCAATAAGGGTTAATTTTTGTAATTTATCATAAAATTCATGTACATAAGAGGTACATCCCAGCAAGATTGATTAATAAATTTTAAAATATTGTACGAAAAGTAATACGCAGCTCTCGACATATTTATTTAATTTTCCCCATTTATTTGTCTATCTGACTTAGCATATTTTTGTTTTCAACCAGCCACATGGTGCACGCGATAATGGTTGATTTTTGTAATTTATCATAAAACTCGGGTACATAAGAGGTACATCCAAAAATTAATTAAAAATTTTTAAAATATTGTACGAAAAATAATAGGCAGCTCTCCACTTATTTATTCATTATTCTCCATTTATTTGCCTATCTGTTTGACCTTTTTTTTTGTTTCAAGTCATCCACTAGTGCAAGCAATAAGGGTTGATTTTTGTAATTTATCATAAAATTCTGTTACATAAGAAGTACGTCCCAAAAAGATTGAATAATAAATTTTAAAATATTATATGAAAAGTAATACGCAGTTCTTCACTTATTTATTTATTATTCCCCATTTATTTGCCTATCTGGTTTGATCTATTTTATTTTTCAAGCCCGCCAGTATGCAATAAGGGTTGATTTTTGTAATTTATCATAGAATTCGAGTACATAAGAGGTACATCCCAAAAAGAATGATTAATAAATTTTAAAATATTGTACAAAAAGTAATATACAACTATCCACTTATTTATTTATTATTCTCCATTTGTTTGCCTATCTGGTAGTTTGGCCTATTTTTTATTTCAAGTCAGCCACCTACTGCAAGCAATAAGGACTGATTTTTGTAACTTATAATTAAATTCGGTGGTACATATATCCATCTGGACGATAAAAAAGATTGATTAATAAATTTTAAAAAACTGTACAAAAAATAATACAAAATTCCCCACTTATTAGTTCTTTGTGCCCTTTAGCCTATTTTTTTCTTCAAACCAACCACCTTGTGCAAGTAATCAGAGTTGATTTTTGTAACTTATAATTAATTTTGAGTACATAAGATTAAAATTATCTCTTTTAACAATTAATTTTTTACTTTCAACTATCAGATCTTTATTTTAATAATATTTGGTTAAATTACTTTTTTTATCATTCTATGAAGAATTTTATTTATCAAGAGGTGTCAAATTAGTTTTTAAATTTTTTTTTATCTCAATTTGGTTCTAATTTTTTTAAAAATGATTCAATTTGATTTTTGCCGTCAAATTTTGATCAAAGGATGTTAAAGACGTCATTTGTGATTTTTTTTATTTTTTTTTTAAATTTCTTTTTTGAAATTTTTTAAATTCTTTTATAGATGTTATTTTACGGTTGTACCCGAAATGAATCAACACACTTATTAAATTGTATGTCTTGTGGCTTTTAAGGCATTTACTATCCTCACCATTTACTTCTCGTTCTCGTGATTAAGATGTGAAATATACACGAAATTCACACATAAATAAAAACAATAAATTAACTATTTCAAAAGTCAGTAAGATTTTTAAGTCAGTGTTTTAGAAATATCAAAGACTTACTAATTGTATCAACAATTAATATTTATTAAAAAAACTCGGTGCACTATATTAAACAGAAATTTTATACACAAGCTTGTAATTTATAATTATATTCTTACCTCTCTGAGTACCTACTTTATCATCAATTCATAATATTCAAATGACAATTAATCTTTTAAGAAATACAAAATTGTAATAACTTTCTCGATTTACATCGAAGTTCGTTCTCTTGTTATTTTTAAATCCTCTTTTTTCAATAATCACTTCGCCAAAAATCATCTTGAAATAAGACATTTTTAGGAGGTAATTTTTATATAATTTGGTTTGAAGTTGACTTTTTAAATTTACGTGCGTTACCGGTCTTTAGTTTATTCTTTCCGTCCAGTTGCGTATTGCATACACTACACCTCAGGCATTGGTAATAATGAATAAATATGATATGATACACCACCACCTTTTTCCTGTTACGTGAGCGAACAGAAGGGCAGAGGCAGATATTCCTAAATTTCATTTTGTAGAAAATACGTAATCCATTAAATCTACAAGTGAACAAGAAAAGTCACAATAATATGTTTTCTTTCTTAAAATGAGTTGACATTTTTTTGTTGGCTTCTTTATAGGCCATACTATACGCATCAAACTTCTAGTCATCCATAATGTCAAATTCTATCCTAGCATCCATTTCAAGTTAATATTCCTGAGTGTCAGTGAAATAAATACCCATCTCTTAAAAAATGTAATCATTGGATCATAAATACTATTTCAAGGTTGAACCATGCAATAAAGCTTGATCCATTAAGTGTCTGATGGGATACAAGCTATAGAAATTTTCTTTTGTTGAGAAGAAGCTCTTTAGCTTCTTAACTGTCACAGGTTCCATTGAAAGGCCTACGATTTCATTGGTCTAATAGTATACAGGAGACTCAATGGTAGACTTATCTGAAGATAAGAAGTTGAAGGATTTTAAAATTGTTCTCTCTTAACTCACAACTGCTTTTCAAGAACAACCATGTGAAGACCCTACCAGAGACAAAACGAATAATACACAGGAAACGTCCTAGCATTATACATGACTAAACCCCAAGGATTCAAGTATAAAAGTGGAATGTATATTTTCATCAAGTGTCCAGATATATCCAGTTTTGAATGGTGATTACCAATACTATTGGATAACAATGACCATAGAAAATATTTTTCTGCAAAAAATTACTCAGATTGGGATAGCAGGTGGGAAACTTACTTATAGATACTTTATGCATTGTTTTTGGTATTTAGGCATATTCCATGACATCCTGATTTTTAACTAGGTTGCCTCTTTCACCAGTGAGAAAAAAGTAATAGAAAAGTATAATAACAAGTTAAGAATATCTTATATTACAACTGTTGAACAAGGGCTGGCTTCAGGGTTTGGAATGGGAATACTTTTGTTGATTATATTTTCCACCTATGCACTTGCCATGTGGTATGGTTCTAAACTCATCATTGAGAAAGGCTATGATGGTGGAACTATTTTCAACATTATCATTTCAATCAATACTGGTGCAATGTAAGTGACACAATGTTTTTCTTTAAGTATCTGGAGCTTTGTTTTTGTTCGATGATCATCAATAGTATTTTATTTACTTAATTTACATCCCTAGAGAATGTGTTAAACTAGGGCACTTGGTCAAGCAACCCCTTGCGTGAATTTGAAGAATTTTCAAGTTAGATGGATTAGAGAACAGATTGGACTTGTGGAGAAAGGTAATAAATTTGAACCTACTGTTTCAGTTCCGAGTTCAGGCTTTCCTTCAAAACAAGGGTGAATAGCAACTCTTTGTTCTTAGCTTATCAAAATGATCTACAAATATTAATAGTATCTATTGTTTCCAGCATTAGATATCCAAAGATCCTCGTCAAAGGACCCTACGGAGCCCCATCACAAAGCTCTTTGACAATTTTCAAACAAATAGCAACTCTTTGAAACTGAAATGAAAAATATATCTGAAAGTGGAGCATATCAGAGAATAGAGACACGCCGATAACTGTGCAACGACGAAAGTGAACCGATGACGACGCGACGACGACGGTGCGACGACGAAGGTGAACTGATACGGCACGACAACGAGGGTGAATCGCGCGACGACCACGGGAAGTGATGACGGCACGACAACCACCGGAAGCAGGGGCGGAACTTAGTGTTGACATAGGGGAGCCATGGCTCCCCCAACACTTTTTTTTCTAATTTTTTATATATTTTTAAAAAATATTTTATATATTATAATTTTATTTATATTAATTTAGTTTAAAAAAACCTTTTTTAAATTTAAAAATTATCTTTTTCTTTTTTGATTATAATTTCTTTTATTTCTTTATTTGTTTTTTTTTCGTGTCTCTATCTCTTTCTCTTTTTTTGTTTTCTATTTCAATTTTCATCGTCAATTTTTTATTTTTTTCAAAATCAAATTGCACTAAGAAAAAATTGAGGAGTTAAGGAACATTTTGGATTAAACAATTTATTTTTTTGAATAAATTTATTTTTTACTCTTTTTTTTCCGAAGTAATATGTGCTTTTTTTACGCTTTAGGCATATCTCTGTCGGAGATCATAAAATCATGCTTTAATTGTTCATCAAACTCTTTTTTGAGTAGATAGAGTTATTTTAGACTTTTAAGTTGTGTAAGGGAAGAACAAGATTATGAATCTCTAAGATAAGGGAATGTAATAATCTAGAAGTTATTATTTTTCTTAGAATATTGAGTCTTGGTTTTAAGATTTAGTTTAGGATATTCATAATTTAATATTTTTCTAAATAGGTGAGAGGTGACAAATTTATATTAGAAAAATTATGGCAAAGAGTAAAATAATTGATTTTTTTTTTAAATGGAAGGCTTGTGATGAAGATGAAAAAAGTACATGTATGTCATATAAACTTGAGAAACTTTATGAGAATCCAAAAGTTGAAGAAAATGAAAAACAACTCTCTAATGTTCCTAAAGTTGTATATAATAAATTTTTAAATGCTTTAGAATGTGATCCTGGAAAGTAACTTTTGCTCCTTTTTTTTAATATATTATTGTTGATGATAAATTTTATGCTACTTTTTTATATATATTATTGTCATATTATTTGGATTCTATTGTTATGAGTGCTTGTTTTGAATAGAAAAAATGATGTGAGAAAATGAAAACTTTTTTAACTAAAAAAAATAATTTATATATAACAAATATAATTTGGCCCCCCTAAAATTTTTGTTGAAGTTCCGCCACTGTTGTTGATGATAAATTTTATGCTACTTTTTTATATATATTATTGTCATATTATTTGGATTCTATTGTTATGAGTGCTTGTTTTGAATAGAAAAAATGATGTGAGAAAATGAAAACTTTTTTAACTAA
>Ga0214543_1010354_pt1 | contig 13868 bp, 11 predicted proteins | sample CNSS2metaG_FD_160094 | JGI IMG/M metagenome (GOLD analysis project Ga0214543, IMG submission 160094) | Root nodule microbial communities from cowpea collected in UCLA plant growth center, Los Angeles, California, USA - CNSS2 | ecosystem: Host-associated > Plants > Roots > Nodule | place: USA...
TTTTTTGTGCAATATATATATATATATATATATATATATATATATATATATATATATGTGTGTGTGTGTGTGTGTGTGTGTGTGTGTGAGAGAGAGTGAGTGAGAGAGAAAGCACACCACCTAATATACATGAGAGAACACACTACATAATTAATCAAATTTGTTACATCTAAGAAAAAAAAAAAGTCGTAAAAAAAGAAGAAAATTAAGCCATCTTCAAGATTTATAAAAGATTCTTAATTAGCCTTTAATTAGCCTTTAGATGACATGTGTCCTAATTCAAAAGTTAATATGAGAAATTTTCAACTTGAATGTAATAAGGGTCAAAAGGTTTGGTATAAAGGTTTGTCAACTAAGAAGAAAGAATGGGAAGAAATTTTAGGAGAAAAAGACCATCCTTTTCTCTAACAATGTGACAATCTAATTAGATATACATTGTTCACTTATGAAAGACAAAATTTATAACAGTATGCAATGTAGATAAATAAGATTGGTTTTACGGGTTTAGAATAAAAAATGGTAGGAGAAATTATAAGTTCAACTCTCTCCAATAATAAAAAAACCAACAACTAATATTTTTTGATAAAAAAAAAAAAAACATTGCTCCCTAATGGAAGACGAATGAATGTAATATTGAGTCTTGTGTTTGTTAGATACATAAAGTGTCAAATGGGACATCAATAAGCTATATCATCATAGAAAGGTTCCCCTATAGTAAATGAAACTTTCTTGGCATTGTTAGCAAGAGTAGATGTTAGTCTGCATTCTAAAAGTCTCGTTCCAACTAACAATTCTAATGCATATTTCTTTAGAAGGGGTTATCTTTTTTATTTAACAGTTTGTCCATCATGAAAACGGTTTAATCGAAGGTAAGGCCAAGTGACTGGAAGAACATTGCACATTGTGTGATGTTTGATGTGACCCTAAAAATTTGAAGGACTGAGTGCCTCTAATGTCTTGTCGTACTCATAATTGTATGAGGTCTACAAGGTGAACAATCTTTAGTCAATAGAATAATGCAAGCAAGAGAAATCAGCAAAATGAATTTGTAACTTTAGAAAAAAATATTGACTTTGTGAGTTGGGTACATGGCTTCAATGCTAAACTCATCTATTATCAGTGGACTACTCGAGTGGCTCCTACAATGAGAGCATGTTGCCTCTTGTCCGTCGATGGAATAATTGGAATCAAACATTTAGGATCTCTTCTTTAAACATTTAATAGTCGACTTAACTTTAGTACCATATAAGAAAATAGCAAAACAAAATATAACAAATATAACAAAAAGAACAAAAGGTAATGTAAGAAAAAAAAAAGTTATGTGAAAACTTTTGGTATGTTTCTCACTCTATTAGAGTAAAATAATGAACCCCTAATATACATAAGAGAAGACGCACCACACAACTAATCAAATTTGTTACATCCTAACCAATAAAAAAATAACAAAAGAAAAAGATTTAGACAATCTTTAAAATTATAGAAGATTCATTCTCAACAGATACATCCTTTTCTTTTAATATTTCGTTTAAATTTTAACAGACTCAAAATTTAACATTAATAAATTAATTGTCGAATTGAGTTTCTAACTATTTTCATTCGTGTTTCTTAATATGCCTACGAGTGAATTTTCCCGTATCAAATATTGAAATATTTAATATAACACTTGAGTTAATTTTATCAACTCTAAATTGACTATAGAAAAAAAAGTAATTCTTCTTTTAAATTTAATGAGATATTTATCAAAAACATCCATCATATGGCAACTATATTTTTTGGTTTACGTGATGCCATGTTATACTGTTGTTTGCAACTAATAGCAACTTTTTATTTGCGAACATGAGCAAAATAACACATTAGAAAAGTTCAACTCATTGATGTTTAGTTTGCTTACTTCAAATATTTTTTAATTATGTTTTGTTTCACCGTATAGAGAGATCAATCCAAACACTTATTCCTAAGTCATATATTTATTCTAAAAGAAATACCAACGCCAACAAAAGAAAGAAGTATTTTTGAAAGAAAAAAAAAAGTTTATTATACATGTAAATGCAATTTTTCATTCATAACTGGTTTTTTTTTTTTTATTGTTGTTAACTAAATATTTTCATCTATCATAGGTTAGTATAACGATTATAGGAATCGAAATTACGTTTTCATTGATATAAAAAAATGAAAAATATTATTCATTTGACTTAAAAATATAGAAATTATAGGTCTGCTATCCAAATCAAAGTACACAGTTTAAATCAAACCTATTTTATTTTGCATATATTTAAGTATCACATTCCTCAAATATATAAACTAGAACACAAATAGTGTTGCCAAAATGGCCGGTTCCAAATATTGCTTAAGGTGTCAAAATTTAAAGATGCTAATTCTAATTGATGAGATGGTAAAGCTGAACGACACGATCGAGATGAGAGTGATTTGAGGATTGGGGGAGTTTGCTAGAAAATGGAATGTAGAAACTATAAAATTCATTCAATATTTGTAGTAATAGTTCATAATTGGCTATAAGAAGCCAAGCCAAGCCAAGCCAGGGCAGGCCAAAAGAGACATACTGCTATACTATTTTGTCGCCAAAAAAAACCCACTCTCAGACAAGTTTAAATTTTGAAAAAAAACAAAAATACATGTGAAGCCCCATGCAGTGGATAGAATCTTATTTAAATGCTGCTGGTGTGCATATGCTAAATAATCAGTAGGGTTCCACCGGGGCTCTGAATTTGGAACCAGCATAAACAGCACCTGAACCGAGCTCCTCCTCAATCCTCAGAAGCTGCAAAACACACCAAAGAAAGCTAAATCAAACACTTCAACTTAATATAACAGGTAAGCTCTCTACATCCATTTTATATTACCTTCTTTTTTTAGTGTGAAATAATGTCACTTAAGATATTTCTGAAAGTTCCGTTTCAATACAAGATTCGTATAAGTGACATGATAAGTTCACAAAAAGTAAAATAAGACCCTATTGTAACTGTTGTATTCTTGTATTGGAGATGGCGTAAGGTATTGTAATCACTATATATTCAGGCCGTGGAACAAAAAAGACTTTAATAAGGTTTGTAATTTTTACCTGATTGTACTTGGCAAGCCTTTCAGATCGGCAGGGAGCTCCGGTCTTGATCTGGCCCTGTTTGATATTGACGTAGCATGATTAAATTATATCAGCGTGTATGCTAAATGTTCATATTTTAAAATTCAGACACAATTTGTCCGCAAAGGTTCACTACTAAAACAATGAAGAACCTTAACAAACGATTTTAAAAAAACTTCTGAGTACTTACTGTTGCTAACCCAACTGCGAGGTCTGCGATGAAGGTGTCCTCAGTTTCACCACTGCAGCATACAAAATGAAACACATTAGTTTGCACTTAGAAAGAGTAATACAATGTAAGAAAAAAAAACAGAACAAATGCATACAAGGGGGAAAATGAACATTCATTACCTTCGGTGGCTAGTCATGACACCCCAGCCAGCTTTCTTAGACATTCTCACAGCTTCAATACTTTCGGTTACACTACCAATTTGATTCACCTAAAATTGGAAGTATAAAAATGAAAATTTCTTCTTAAAGTGGATAAACAAATTTTCAGATTAAAAAGATATTTAAATAACACGGTAGTCTAAAATTCGATCCTATAGCATATGAAAAAAGATTTTACCTTCAAAAGAAGGGCGTTGCAAGCCTTCTCCTTAATTGCTTTCTCCACGCGCTACATTGTTAATAACAAAGACAATAATGTCAAAATGATACGTGCTTGCAGTACATAGATCACAAATTTGGAGTTAATAACGCATACCTTGGGGTTGGTCACGAGGAGATCATCACCAACAATCTGCACTTGCTGACCAATTTCACCTGTTAATTTTGTATAGGTCTCCCAGTCATCCTGATCAAATGGATCCTCAATAGACACAATTGGATAATCTGTCACAAATGATTTGTACACATTCTTTAAGCTGTCTCCTGAGATTTTCTGCGATCCATCATTATTCTGCAACAAGGTAGTAGAACGTTATCTAGCTAAAGCGTTTGACAACCTCCTCCTTAATGGCGGAAAAATGAAAATTTAAGAAAAACTGGGAAAAGGTTCGTAAGATATCAACCTCTTCCTTGAAGTTCAAGTCATATGTTTTGTCCTTGCTATTGAAAAATTCTGAAGCAGCAACATCCATACCAATTACAACCTGTGAGGATAGAAATTAGTAAGCCATATGTTAAGGTGCTAAATTAGATTCAGTAGACAGAGATTCAACCTTTCCAGTGTAACCAGCTTGGGAAATGGCAGTCTTCAGAAGCTCAAGCCCTTCTTTGTTTTCCTAAAAAAATAAACAAACGTGATTTGGTGAGATAAAATTGTATTGAACTAGATGATAAGAATAACTGACGTCATGTAACAGAAAAAATCATGTAACAAAAAATTATAGTTGTTCACACATCTTAGGAATGTTACATTGCAAGATATTGGTATATACGAAAACATAAATCAAGCAGCTAAATGCAAGCAAGAAAATAATATAGTACTTTTAAATAATTACAAGATCAATAAAACTAAAACTAGCCGGTTAAAACCTGGATGTTAGGAGCAAAGCCACCTTCATCACCCACGTTAGTAGCATCCTGTCCGTACTTCTTTTTAATCACAGCCTGTAAGATAAACACGTCAACATCTTAATTCATGACCATGAATGTTAATTCTTTCATCCATTTTGTGTTTCTGTTTTTCCTTTTGTGAAAAAAAAAAAAAAAAAAAAAAAAAAAAAGTTAGGAAGAAAGGACTGTAACCTTTAGGTGATGATATACTTCTACGCCCATTTTCATTGCTTCTTTGAACGAAGATGCCCCGACTGGGAGAATCATAAATTCCTATAAAAGAGGACACAAGGTACGTATTTCAATCAGAAATTGTCCCTGTTCAACTATTGCATTAAATAGACATTACCTGCATAGCTAGTTTATTTCCTGCATGTGAACCTCCATTGATAACATTGAATGAAGGAACTGGCAACACCAAAGTCTTGTTTCCAGCCAGATTAGCAATGTGCTGAAAATTAAAACAATAAAAAAACACATATAATAAGATCACAAGATTCACATATAAGAGTTATTATTACCGAAAAACCTCACATACCTTGTACAGAGGAATTTTATTCACTTCAGCACCAGCCTTACAGACAGCAAGTGACACTGCCAGAATAGCATTGGCACCCAGCTGAAAATGTCAACATATCGCAAAACTAATTAGCATAAAATGAACGCCCAATACAGCTATATAAGATGCAGTCACCGAACTCAATAATTCAAACGAAATCATGTAGCGATACCTTCTGCTTGCACCACCCCCACTCGTTAACAGTTCCATCAAGCTGCTGTACCATGTAATTGTCAAGTTCAGTCTGCTTGGTTGGGTCCTGTAAAGACAAAAAACAAATAACAAATTAAATCAAATTTCCACCATTAATATGTTCCTAACAATATTCCACAAGTCCAATTTTAAGCTGCATAATACCTTCCCAACCAGAGCAGGTGCTATAATTGTGTTCACATTCTCCACAGCCTACGCCAAGGCAAATATGAGGTATTATTATCAGATACAACACATCATAAACGACAAAAAAAAGTAAATGCAAAAAGTTATTGACTATCATTTTTGCATTCTTTTCGTCAAACGACCTTGTAAATACATAAAAATGAAACAACAGAATATCAAACGTCAAGCACCTTGTTAACACCTTTACCGAGGTAGTCCGAGCCTCCATCCCTCAATTCCAGAGCCTCATAAACACCTTCACAGAAAGCAAAACGAGTAAGGCACACCACTTTCAGAACTACCAACCCATGCCGCAACCATATGAAACGAACCGTGAAACAGATAAACATGAACATAACATGCAAAACCTTCGCATTCGACTTCTAGAAAATCAACTACCACACTACAGACCCAACAATCCCTGGTCGGTACGATAATGACGCTTCAAACAGAACGAGACAAGCAATATCTCACAAGAACAGCGAACATACAAACACATTTCCTTCTATTGAACAAACACCGATCATTTACCTGTTGAAGCACCGCTAGGCACGGCGGCTCTGGCGAAGGTTCCATCGCTGAGTGTAACGTCAACCTGATAACAACAAACGGCATTCAGAATCCACAACAGCTTCGCATAAACCAGTCTCGTAACAAAAATAGAAACAAATCATCTAGTAACACCAAAACAGAATGTGGATCATATTCCCGCACATTTTCTCAACGTCCAAACAGTAACAAACCGCTTTCATAATGTAGAAATAAAAGCTTCGCTTAAACCATTCCGTAAAAATACAGGATGCAAGTGATGTAACGAATCAACGTTCTCTATGTAAAACCGAAAATGGAACGTAAATTAATTTTCTCTCCTTTCCCGCACATTTTCTCAGTTTCCAACAGAAAACGACAAAAGCGAATGGCGAAAGAGAGTCAACGGAGAGAAACTCACTTCGACGGTGGGATTTCCACGGCTGTCAAAGATCTGGCGAGCCTTAACGACCTTGATTGTTGCCATTGCAGTGTTACTCTTTCACAGTTTAGAATTTTCCGAGCGTCGCTGTGATTTTCAGAGAAAGTGAGGAAGCAGTGTGAATAATGTACGAGAGCGATTGGTTCATTTATAAAGGGGGCTGGTACGTGGCGACGGTGGAGAGACGTTGAACATAGACCGTTGATCGTGAGAAATAGAAGAGTGACGTGTACGGCTGAGATGGTTTATGTGGGGCATCACGAGACTCTTGCTTCGATGCGAGTGGGTCCCTAAAGCACGCAGAGAGGAATATGCTGAATGCTTCAGCTCCCTTTCTAGGTGCCGAGGTTCTCGAAAACGTTGAATCAATGAAAAGCAAAACTACCTTTGAAAATTTTTAACATTACTTTTCAGTAATATTTTAACATGGTTCAGAAAATAATATTAAAATTTAATGTAAGAACTTATTTTAGTAATGAGAAGAGAACTCTTTTATTATTAGTTTCTTTTAAAAATAAAGCCTGTTAAAATAGCAATTACTTTTTCTAGCATATATTATTAATTGTATTTAATTGTTACAGGTGCTTTTTTGTATGAATATAGGTTTGTGTTTATGGTTTTCTTACATGGCCTAGGTGGTTGATTTGTGATATTCAAGGTCGTAACGTAGCCAACAGTTTCGCATTCTAGTTTCTAAAACTAGAGGCAGTGTTTGATAGTTTTTTCTCTAAGAGAGTTCATGGTTAGAAATAATTAACTGTGGTGAACTAATTAGGCACTAGTTACAACAATAATAATGATTACCACTAGTGAAATAAAAAACATTATTAACCAAAGTTTTTTGCTTTTATGCAGCCCTTATGTAACAATGCGAAATTGAACCCACACGTAAAAAAGGTAAGATAATGTTTGGTCTAACTGAATAGAGAAATGTTAGGGAAATTGCATACATTCTAACACATTCTTTTAGAATAAGCTATAAAGGTATATTCAAAATTTTCTTGAATTACTATTTTAATGTCAATTCTCACCAATTTGAAGGCTTGGGTTTGTAATGGGCCAAGAATAATGGTAGTTATCCATTTCTTTTTACACCCACGTTGCTTTCATCTACATTTATGGGGGTGCTTAAAGGATCAAACTACCCCTTACTGCAGCCACCACTTACCATAGCCCTCCATAGCTGATCCATTATTGTTGCTGTTACCATTCATGAATGTTATTTATGGGCTTAAAAAAAAAGTACTTCAAATTGTATACGTTGGAAATCGTAAAACGATTAAGATAAAGTATTTACTATTGAATTCAGAGCTAACATTGTAAGGTAACAAGGATTTTAACGTAAAGAGAGTAAATGCTGTGTATATCTTGACAGACGTAAAACTTGTTATTCAACGTAAAAGCAGATAGCGTTTTTATACAGAGAGAGTAACTGTTATAACAGAAATAACAGAAACTGAACAAACTGAATATAGTTTTGGTTTTACACCTTACAACATTCCCCCTTAAACCAAACTAGATACATCTACAACACCAATACTCTCTCTTAGAAACTTGAACCTTGCATGCTTCAAAGCTTTAGTCAGAATGTCCGCAAACTGCACTTCTGATTTACAATGTTCCACTACCAGTTTTTCATTTGAAACTTGCTCTCTGATAAAGTGAAACCTTGTTTCGATGTGTTTGCTCCTTCCGTGGGAGGTGGGGTGTTTTGCCAGGTTTATGGCTGATTGATTGTCAACCAATAACTTCAGTTTGCACCTCTGATTTATTCCTCGTTCTTTCAACAGAGAACACAGCCAGATTGCTTGGCAAGCAGCTTCAGATGCTGCTATGTATTCAACTTCACATGATGAGAGTGTCACTACTGGTTCCTTGGTAGAACTCTACGAGATAGGGGTCTTTCCCAAGAAAAACACGTATCCAGTAGTGCTTCTCCGGTCAGTTCTGTCACCACACCAGTCTGCATCTGGATATCCTACTAGCTCTTCATTTCCTCTGGACAGAAGCACCCCAAACTGCTCAGTCCCGTGCAAATACCTCATGATGCGTTTCACGGCCAACAAGTGTGATATTTTGGGGTCTTGCATGTACCTACTGACAACCCCAACGCTGAAACTCAAATCTGGGCGAGTGTTACACAGATACCTCAGGCTTCCTACAATGCTTCTATATACTGCAGGATTTACCCCCTCTTCATCAGGGTTGTGTTCTAGCTTCATACCAGTTTCAGCAGGTGTGATGGCTGAATTGCTTTGCTCCATACTGAATTTCTTCAGCAAATCACGAGCGTACTTTGTTTGGTGCATGATTACCCCAGATTTTGTTTGTGTGAACTCAATGCCGAGAAAGTAACTCAGCTTTCCGAGATCATTCATCTCAAATTCCTTCATCAGCTCTGCTTTGCATGATTCGATGCACTCCTCACTGCTGCTGGTAATTAAGAGATCATCCACATACAAGCAGATGACGATTCTGCTGCCATTTGTATTCTTCACATACACTCCATGTTCTGATATGCACTTCATGAATCCAATTCCATCAAAGAATTTGTCAATCCGTTTGTTCCAAGCTCTTGGAGCTTGTTTTAACCCGTATAAAGCCTTATTAAGCTTATATACTTTGTGCTTATCAGTCTCCTGCACAAAGCCAATGGGCTGCTGCACATATACTTCTTCCTCTAAGGGACCATTCAGGAATGCAGATTTTACATCTAGTTGGTGCAGACTCCAATTCTCGTTAGTTGCCAAAGCCACTACTAATCTGACCGTTTCAATTCTCGCTACTGGTGCATAAACCTCTCCATAGTCTATACCAGCCTTTTGCAAGAAATCTTTTGCCACAAGCCTGGCCTTGTGCCTCACAATTTCACCACTAGCATTCACCTTGACTTTGTAAATCCATTTGAGAGCAATGGGCCTTTTGTTCAGAGGCAACTCTACCAACTCCCAGGTGTTGTTTCTTTTAATGGAGTCAATCTCCTCCTCCATTGCACGCCACTAGTGACCATCCCGTGCTGCCTCCTCAAACGTGATTGCTTCTGATTCAGCAATTAGTGCAGAATGCACTAAACTCCCGTCAGAGGTCACAACAGTATCGTGGGTGATATCATAGTCTTGAAGATATGATGGTGGTTGTGATCTTCGTCCTGATTTCCTCACGACTAAATCAGTGATGTTTTTATCTGCAGTTTCTTCTTCATCTAAAATGATTTTTGGAGCGTTGGTGTCTTCCGTGCTTGCCACTGTCCAGTCCCAGCTAGATGACTCATCCACATACACATCTCTGCTAGTGGACACGTGCTTTGAATTGGGGTCATATAATTTGTAGCCACCTGTCTCATGGTAGCCGATCAGCACTTGGGGTGTGCTTCTGTCATCCAGCTTTCTTCTTAAAGCATCAGGGACGTGTTTGTAGCAGAGAGACCCGAATATCTTGAGGTGTGAGATGTCAGGTTTGACACCTGTCCAGGCTTCCTCAGGTGTCATCAACTCCAGTCTTCTTGTTGGTGAACGATTCAGCACATATGTTGTTGTACTTGCTGCTTCCCCCCACAGGAACCTTGGGATATTCTTGGTTTTCAGCATACACCTAACCATGTTAAGCAAGGTCCTGTTTCTTCTTTCTGCAGCTCCATTATGTTAAGGAGTGTATGGAGGAGTGAACTCATGGACAATCCCTTCCTTCTCACAGAATTCCCTGAACTCTGTTGCTGTGTATTCCCCTCCTCCATCAGACCGTAGAACCTTGATGCTACTCCCACTCTGTCGTTCCACCATATTTTTGAATCTTTTAAACACTGACAACACTTCACTCTTTCTTTTGATTAGATAGATCCACATTTTTCGAGTAAGATCATCTATGAACGTGAGGATATACCTGTTCCCACTAGGCGTTTCTTCTTGCATAGGACCACAGACATCTGAGTAAACAACTCCTAGTTTCTCAGTGGCTTTCGTAGGGACGAATTCTTTGAACTTTGGCCTAGTCTGTTTGCACTGTATGCATTCTCTACACACCTCTTCTGGAATCTTGATCGGTGGAAGCCCATTGACCATTTCTTTCGCACTTAGAGTTGATAGGTGTTGGAAATTCAGATGCCCAAACCTGTTGTGCCATATCCACTCATCCTTGTTCACTGCTGTAGCTAGACATTGGTGTTTTCGCGTATTCATTGCAATACGAAAGGTTCTGTTCTCCGAGAGATCTGCATGCACAACTAGTCTCTTCGATTGGTCGTAAACATTTAGACCATTCTCCTTCATTTCCATCAAGAAACCTTTCTGCAACAATTGTCCAAGACTGAGGAGGTTTGTCTTTAAACCTGGTACATACAGAACACCATCAATCACTACTTCTCTGCCTTCTGAATCTTGTAGTACCACTCGACCAATGCCTTCTGAATTTAGGCTGCTATCATCCGCAAACCTAATCTTCCCCTGCGAAGAATCATCAAGTTTGATAAACCAATCACGTCTACCAGGAAGCTATTTCCTCTGAATCTGCGCTACTGGTTTTGGCCATAAGCAACACCACATCAGAATCAGAAGAGGCTGCGTCTTGGGCCAAGTTAGCTTGATTCTTTGGTCTATTCTTGGCACCTTCACCATACCAACATTCACGAGCAAAATGCCCAAGCTTCTGGCAGTTATAACACTTCAATTTTTTTTTCCACTCCTTATCATCCTTTCCTTGTCTTTTCTGATCTTTTCCATTCTTGGATTCATCTTCAGATTTATCTTCTTGTTTCTTGCGGTGCTTTCCTTCTTTCTTGAAGCTTTTTGCCTTTGTCTTGTAAGTTGTTCTGACCTGTAACGCCTGTTCTTGGCAGTGTTTACGATCATCCATCCTAAACTCGTGTGCTTCCAGAGAGTGTTGGAGTTCCTCTATCTCCAGTGTCGCAAGATTCTTTGTTTCTTCTATAGTTATCACTAAATTGTCAAATTTAGGAGGAAATGACCTTAATACCTTGTGTATTACGTGTTGTTCTGACACTTTATCGCCACAGCATTTCATCGCATTCACCAGTTCTTGAATTTTGTTCAAGTATTGAGCTACTGTCTCGCTGTCCTCCATCATCAGAAATTCAAACTTCCTTTTTAACGCTTGCAGCTTCACTGTCTTGTGCTTATCATCACCATATGTCTTGATCAATATTTCCCAAGCCTCTTTTGTTGTCTCAGCTTGCGAAATCTTGTTAAAGATTTGTGAATCTACACATTGGTACAACAAGAACCTTACTTTGCCGTCCAACTTCTGCTGCAGCCTATAATTCTTCTTGTCTTCGTCTGTAGCTTTGCTGCTAAGTTCTCCAAGACCCGTTTCAATTATTTCTGCCACATCTTGGAACTGAAACACAGCCTTCATCTTTATCTTCCAAACATCTTACCATCAAAGATTGGTAAGCCTCCTTGTATGATGCTTCCACTTCCGGCCATCTTGATTCTGAAAACTCCTCAGACTTTTGCACACTTCGTGACACCTTTCACTTTTGAAGATTGTGCTACGTTCCTGGCTGTGCACCACTTCTCTACGATGCTCTTCTTTATACAGACGAACAACTACACAGGCGAACCTATGCTCTTGATACCATATTGAATTCAGAGCTAGCAACGTAAAGTAACAAGGATTTTAACGTAAAGAGAGTAAACACTGTGTATATCTTGAAAGACGTAAAACTTGTTATTCAACGTAAAAGCAAATAGCGTTTTTATACAGAGAGAGTAACTGTTATAACAGAAATAACAGAAACTGAACAAACTGAATATAGTTTTGGTTTTACACCTTACAACATTTACAATATATAAATATACACAAATCGATTTTGTGTATTTGAATTATGTTTATAATTCACTCTTAACTTATATCAATGAAATGGGTTAGAGTGCATATGTTGGAAAGCCAATTTACAATACATAATAACGGTGTTATGTATTTTGATAAACTTAAAGTTAATTTTTTATCCATATAAACTAAAAGTTGTATTTTACTTTTGAATTGTGTGGTGTAAAAGTCATTTTTTATTTTTAGATTATACAATCCAAAAGTTATTTATTTTCATAAAAACTTTAAGATTGTATGATCTTATATAAGCTTTTGGATTACATAATTTACAAATTTAAAAAATAATTGTGCGATCTACAAACTTTTTTTTTTTCATGCAAAGATTGATTTCCATCAAACCTGAAAATGATTTTTGAAGTCAAAAAAAAAAAAAAAATTGAACTACACATTCTAAAATTTATTTTTAAGATCAAAGTAGGGATTTTTGTATTTATAGGGCGTAAAAGAAAAATATGGGGTGCCTAGATAGCTTTATATTCTAGGTCAATTCAGTTTTTCTTTTTCGCGTTTAAATTGGTTTCTATTTTGTTAAATATGTTCAAATATTTTGAAAATGCTAAAATATTTACGTATACTATAAGAAAACTCAGATAATAAAAAATTTTAGTGACTAAATATTGTAATTACTATAGTGATCATTTTAGATATCAATTTACAAAATAAAAAATTATTTATTACTTAAATAATCAATATTATGAAAAAAATAATAATTGGTCGTTAGATTGATCACTAATTAATTAAAAACTAATTTAAAAACTATTTTTTTAGCCAAAACCTTGTCAATTAATGTTTAGTGACCAAATTATAAACTAATATATTTGATAGTCAAAACCTTAGTATCAAAATTTTAGAGACCAGTTATAATTTTTTTATTCATAATAGTGATTATTTTGGTAACCAATAATTCTTTATTTTGTAAATTACTATCTAAATTGTTCACCATAATAATTAACAATTTTCGGTCATTAAAATTAATTGTTAATGAGTAGGGATGGCAACAGGGCATAGCGGGGACGGGTTTCGCTATCCCATACCCATCCCCGCATAAAAAAATCATCCTCATCCCCATACCCAAACCCAACAGGTATCAAACTTTTGTCTCATCCCCATTCCCACCGGGTAACGGGTATAATCTCGTACTCATACCCGTACCCGTGTTCTAACTACTTCAATATTAATTTTTATAAAAGAAAATAAATTACGGTAAAAAAAAACATAATATTATCAAATATTCAATATTAAGAAGATGATTGTTTCTTCCATATCAAATACTTTGAAATAAATTATAATTGTTTACATTTTATATTAGAATACCAAATAAAATTTCATGAGAACCAAAACATTTATTAAATTTGTAAACTACAACATTGATGAACTTAGTTGATAAAAATAAAAAATATTTCAAAAATATATAAAAGGAAAACAAATATTCAAATTAAAATATATTTTAAATGTTTGTTTACTTCAATTTTTTAAATTCTAATGAATCTCTTTTTTATACACTAATAAAAGTTATA
>Ga0214543_1010359_pt1 | contig 13858 bp, 7 predicted proteins | sample CNSS2metaG_FD_160094 | JGI IMG/M metagenome (GOLD analysis project Ga0214543, IMG submission 160094) | Root nodule microbial communities from cowpea collected in UCLA plant growth center, Los Angeles, California, USA - CNSS2 | ecosystem: Host-associated > Plants > Roots > Nodule | place: USA...
ACCCTTTTACGATACTTCTCAGAAATTTGCATCACATGGACATTTTATTTACATTCATTTTTCTAGTTCTTTAATTGTTGTAAAAGAGTCTAGTTATTCTCTCTTGCATCTCAGAATTTCTTGTGCTCAGGTAAAGAATCTTTGTTTCATTCTCTCCCATAAGAAATGTGATCTGTTTTCAATTTTACCTCTGAATAGAAATAATGGATATGGTTAATTTGGTATCTTCTGGTTTTCTCTTCTATCTATGCTCATGTTGAGGAGAAGTGTCAAGAACAAAGGGAAGTATAAAAACATTTTCTATCTCTTCAATTGTAGTGTTATACTCATTGCAGGTGCAAGATGGTTGAGCAGAGAATTATGAGTGTTGTTCCATCTTCCTCTAACTCTTGTACAAAAAAATATGATGTTTTTATAAGCTATCGAGGTAAAGACACACACAAGAACTTCAACACCCATCTTTATGAGGCTTTGATGCAAAAGAAAGTGGAAACCTATGTAGATGAAGATATTGAAAAGGGTGATGAAATCTCAGCAGCACTCATGAAAGCCATTGAAGATTCTCGTGTATCTATTGTTGTGTTTTCAAAGAATTTTGCTTCCTCAAAGTGGTGCTTGAATGAACTCATAAAGATTATGGATTGCAAGAAAGAGTTGGGACAGATTGTAATACCAGTGTTCTACAACACAAATCCATCCCATGTCAGGAACCAAAATGGGAGGTTTATGGAGAGCTTTGTAAAACATGAAGGAGAACCCAACTGCATAAAATGGAAAACTGCTCTCACTCAAGCAGCCAACTTAGCTGGATGGAGCTCTCAAAGTTATAGGTAACAAAATGAATTGAGAGTGTGCAAATTAGTCAGACATTATTTTGTGTTGGATTAAGTTTACCTAATTCCTTTCTAGATTAAGCATACTGTTGTGGTGCAACACCTTTCATGATAGTTGTGTAGTTATGTTTTCATGATGTAATTCTTTGTTTTCCTTTTCATATGCTAGGACTGACTCTGAATTACTTAAGGACATTATTGAAGATGTTTTGGAAAAATTGCCTCCTAGATGCAGAAACCAATGTAAAGGATGGGTAAGAATCGAGGAACACCATAAAAAGATTGATGAAATCTCGTGTTCATTCATTTATAGTGAGGCTGATGAATGTTTTGTCGCCCTTCAGGTGGAAAACCTTACACGGAAAGCCCAACTTCAAGCAATTGCAAATGAAGAAAGTGCCAAATGCAAAGCAGCAGAGAAAGTGATCAAGTCACTTACTTCCCAGGTAGAAACTATATTCCTACAAGAGCTACAAGCTCTCACGTACAGAGATAGAGGATTGGTAACATTTATTTTTGTTTTTTCATTTAAAATAACCTAACTATATCTAGAGAAACCTTATTCAAGTACATTTTATCCCTAGTGATGCTTTCTTTAGTTATTTCTTGAGTATATAGTGTGGATGTATCAAAACTGGTCTGGCTAATCTTACATGTTTTTTTTCTTGCGCTGAATAGTTGAAGGATAGTCTAATCCCGCAGTTTGCAACCTTAACATTGATAATATGATTTTCTCACATTTTCCTGATCTACAGCGCCTGCGAGATGATTTCAAGTCCAATCAGGAGCAACTGGTTGCAGTTCTTATATCTTTACTCTTTTTCTAGGAAAGTGTATAGAAAAATAAAATTATATATTTTGGAACAAAATTGCAATTTCAAGAGACAATGCGATCATCTATTGATGATTTAAATGATATTATCTCTGTCTAATTATTTCTTAAAATACTCAAAAGTTAAAACACTTTTTTTTGTTTTTCTAAAGCCGTTTTTTCATCCATCTTGATATATACACACTACTTAAATGGATGCTCAATGTAATAATGAAGCTTTGAAAATAATGGTCAGTATTACAACATGTCTTTATGAGATAGTTCTTGTCAAGCTCCTTCCCCTGCCCCAATACTGCCATCTCCATCCAATTTCACATCTATTTTATCTTTATGTGAACCCTATTATTGTTGAGTACAAATAAAATACCATATGTACCCAAAAAGTCACCAAAGCGTGTCGATAGAGAACAACCTTCAAAGTCAACAACCTCCATTAAATCAAAGGTAAATCTAACAAGATGTTTTATAAGTCACATACTTGAGACTCTGAATAACCTTTATTTCATTTGCAAACAATTAAATCTGCTATAGAGTATAGACTTTTATTTTGGTGCGTATTCCAAGGAAAAGGCTTTGATATTTCTAGGAAATGCTTTGAGCCTTCGAAAGTGAAGGAGTGGGCCATTGATGACTTGAATAAAACAATTTAGTGGCTGGAGAGTCAAGAAGAAAAGGTTATGATCTTCCATTTTTTGTGTTTTCAGTTTTTGTTTCCTTCTAGAGGTTGCATAGAATCATAGTTTTTGACTTGCATAGAATCATATTATATGAATCTAAATTATGTTAATCATTTCAGCCAGATCCAAGTGAGGTGACAAAAATAGCTGCAGAGGGAATTCTTACTTGTTTGCAAGATGCAATTCGTTCTCTAGAGGAAAAAAAGTAATGTACTCAGAAAAAAATGTATCATTCTTGTCAGTTAGAAAGCATAGGTAAAATTTCTACCTTCATAGAGATATGTCAGAATAAACATAAAGAAAAGAGTTACCTTATTTGTGTGCTTTCACCTAAAACTTATTTGTGAAGATAAGTTGAGGAAAAAAAAGTATAGGTATGATACATGATATAACTTGTCAGGAAGTGGGAAAGTGGGAGATAGATGATAAGTATTAAGTAGGTATTTGGAGAATCGAATATTGAAAAATCACTACTCATTAGTCAATTTCTTCTAGCGACTCAGCTCCATGCATGACCTATCTTATATTGAGAATGAATATATATTCCTAAGTCTCAGCAACCCAACCTAGCTATTTTCTTCAGAAAATATTAGAAATTCTGCTTAACATAACACCTATATGATCAAATCTCATTTAGGATCCCTATCATTGACAAATGCATGCATCGGATAAAGTGATGTCACCACTAATTTTGATATAGACAACCTTATCAAGTAATTAAAACTAGCTATCTAAGTAATTTTTTTGGTGGGTTTCTCTGCCATCATCATATAACTGACACATTTTTACACCAAGCAATAATCTCATATTATCATTTTAAACTAATTTCTTTTTTTCCTCATTCTAAAAACTTTTGGAGACAAATTACTGGAGTTAGAAAACCTACTCGTAATTGCCTTAGCGAATGGAAATGAACTATGGTTTGTGATATGCTGATCTTTGTTTAGGAAGATTTTGGAAGAATGGTTTATTCTCAGGTAAGTCTTTACTCAAAATTGGTGGAAGAATGGTTTATTCAACCTGCTAAATGAATCCTATTGAGAATGAAGTTGTGGTTGCTGAGGTAATCTACCTTGAATGCTCTATACTTAGATAATCTATGGTAGTTCTTATGTTTACTGATAAAAGTACTTTCATATTTTAAGATCAGCAAATTGACTTAGATACTTGCTTTCAGATATGTACCCTACATAAATTGTATATAACTTGGTCTGATATGAATTTAATTTGAGATCTTGCTATTGTCACAAGTCTGATTTCTTTGCTTCCAATTGAATTCGTGTACAATTTCAATTAGCATTGCACTCATTACATTAGGAATTAGCTACATTTATTATTGCACAATTCTGATTCTGCATTCACGTTTTGACCATTGCTGTCACAGATGGGTTTAATGTAGCAACCTGGTTTCATGCATAATTGAATTGTCTTGCTGCTGCTAGGTGCTTACTTTAATGTTGTCACATATATGTTTTAGGCTGATTTGTTGTTGTGTTACTCAGGTTTAATGCTCACATAATTCACATAATATCATCCAGTGTAGCATCATTTTCTTATTTCCATTCATGCATCCATCTTAGCCATTATGCATTACAATCATTGGCTATCATTATAAGTGCTTTTCCATCAATTCATTTTCCATTCATCTATCTTAACACAACTGCATTGCATATGGATTTGAATTAAATTAGGTATGTTGCCGAGTTAAAATGCCTGAAGTGAATATGGGATGATTTATTTTGTTGTTGTAATTTGAATATCAATTCTATCTAGAGTTTGTGTGCACATGTAGCTGAGTTAAAACATCCAGATTTGGCATTTAGTTTTAGATATTGCATCATTCAATTTTGCATTGCTTTAGGTTGCATTTGCATCAGATTTCTACATTATTTTTGTTGTAGTTCCCACATCATATAAGCATTTTTGTTCTCAGTTCAAAACCTAGCATTTTGTTTTCACGTTATACATCTACATAGCATTCATGTTCCCCCACATCCATTGCAGTTGGGCCTTAATCCATTTACTAAGTTGTTCTGCATTTTAGAATTGGTCAGGATAAACTTTTGTGCACACTGGTTAACACTTACATCTATTCTCCTGCAAGTTTCCATCAATTCAATTGGCATTCTGCACTTCTATTTTTCTGATTAAATTGCTCCAACCATCAATTAAATACATGCTACCAACATCTGACTTGTTTGATGCCACATGATATCTAGATTTTGATGTTGTTCTTGGTCTGTAGCAGCATTTTATCTGAGCAGGTTTGCATATGCATGTTTCATTTATATGACTTGTTTCATTCATGATTATTCTTTGTTGAAGTAATTGTTATAAAGAATTGTTCTTAAACAATCTTTCTTTGCAGATGTTTGCAAAAGAAGTTATGAACTTTGTTGAGCCACAAGGTATCATCTGGTCAAGGAAGTGTTCATAATATCAAGTACTGCATTAGAAGGATGTTATTTAATTTTTCATTATGTTTATTTTTCTTATTTAAAACAAATAACATTGTAATGACTTATTAATTTTAACTTTTACACTGTCATATTGTAGACTTTGTTCTTTGTCCCTTTTATAAATGTTATACGCACAAATTATAATTACCAAAACATTAAAATCTTTTCCTTTTATAATTTTTCTTTTATTTCAGGATTTATGTATTATTAAAAAATACGAAACAAACAAACAATATTGGAGTTTTTAAATTGTAGGCATTAGCGGATGTTTTGAAAACCCCTGGCAGTAGTGGGGTTTAGAAACCCCTAACAGTAGCGGGGGTTTAGAAACCCCTAACAATAGCGGAGGTTTTAGAAATCTCTGGCAGTAGCGAGGGTTTTGAAAACTCCTGGTAATAATGGGGGTTTTGAAAACCTCTAGCAATAGTGGGGGTTTTGTAAACCTCTGGCAGTAGTAGGGGTTTCGGAAACCCCAAGCAGTAGCGGGGGTTTCGAAAACCCCAAGCAAGTTGTGTTTTTCCAGGGATTGCTAAAAACCTTCGGTAATCTAATAGCGACGTTAGTTCTTCTAAGGGAATTCCAAACCCTGGGTAAACCCATTAGTGGAGGTTAAAACCCCCAAAAATATCAAATATAACCCCCATTAAAAATAATTTTTTTTGTAGTGATAATTTTTTTACTGTTTAGTGTACTTCATTTAAAATATGAATTGTAATATTTTTAATTTGACCTTTTAGCAATAAATATATATATATATATATATATATAAACTAAATTATGTTTTTATAATATTATACTTTTAATCCATCGTATTTAAGTAAACTTTGTTAGGAATAAATATCGATAATCAATTCAACGATTTAATAAAAACCACTTTTAAATACATACTTTTTATTTGGTAATATTTTATTATAAATGAATTATAATATTGTTTGTTTTAAAATTCTTATCTATTTCATTATGTTTATGATTTATTCAATTATATTTTAAGTTTTTTTATATTTATTTTTTATTGAGAAAGAATTATAAAGATAAGAATTAAAATTATTTAATTATTATAATTATTTATTTATATACCTAAAATACAATCATTATACAAACAATATTTGAATACATATACTTCATACACATACACTTTATTAATAATACTATACTGCAATTCAATCTTTATCTAAACACAAATCAATTGATTTATTATATTAATGAGCAAATTGTATTCATACACATACACTTTATTAATGATATTATACTACAATTCAATCTTTATCTAAACACAAATTAATTAATTTATTATATTAATAAGCAAATTGTATTTTGATAAATTTAAATTTCTTTAATAATTCGCTCATTTGACCAAATGCACATTCATGAACTTTATCGATAATTATTTTGAATGTCAGCCATACAATGATAATTCAAATAAAATACTTCAAATTACCATTAATTATAATAATCAATATACATGATTTTATATATATTATTTATTATGATTAATATATAATATTTTTTTACACCAAAATTATTTATTTATTTAATATATTCTAAACTTAACACATTACATAACATTAAATCAATTTTTAAAATATTTAATGATAATTCCAATTAAACCTTAAAAATTGATAATAATACAATATTATAAATTTAATCATTAAACTATTTATGTTATTTTAAGGTAAACACCCTAAATAAGAGTTTGAAATATAAATTTGTACTAAAATATGATGATTCCACTAAACAGGTTAACCAGATATCCAATCTTTATATTTTTATCAAATTTAATTTTTATACTTGATATTGTTTGTAGTTATAGATCCTTTACTATTTTTTTTGTATTGTTTAACCTTTATATTTTTACATTTTTATAGATGACATATCATATGTAGTTTTATATAGTCTATTTTTCATAGAGATGTCAAGATAGATTGGAATATGCGAGTCAACCCGGTCCACCATGGGTTCGGGCTGGATTGGGTTAAATTTTTTTTACAAATTTTAATACGGGTTGATTTTTGACCTAATCCACCTAGAACCCGGCTTACCCAGTTGAACCCGTGGTGAGCCGAGTTGGCTCACCAACCCGCATATAAAGGGCCACAAAGTATTTTTTGTTAAGATGAGTTATGTTTTAATGAACAAGTTATGTTTTAAAGCTTTTGGTAAAACCTTGATAGATATAATTAGAACTAAAAATGAAGATAATGTTGAAAGACTATTTGGTGAGAAAGTTTTGGTGTTGGAAGTTGATTTCAAACAAATTTTGTCGTAAAAAAGGAATTAAGATTTGATATTGTGAGGATATCAATATACTACTATGATTTGTGACAACATTGCACAGTTCTAAAACTTCAAAAAAAAATGAGATTAAGACTACAATTTCAAATCAAAGTGCAAGAACTATAAAAGAATTTACGGATTGAAATCTACAAATTGGAGATGGAGGTATTGATTTGAATGAAAATGGTGAAGACAATATTTGTATAACACTGGATCTTTTAATTCAAGAATCTGAAACACCTTTAATTTTTTTAGTAAACTTTGTTTATCCTGGTCTATTAAGAATATCATGAATCGTTTGTAATGGGGCTATAACAATTGACTCTATTGAATAAGTAAATGACTTCATTCTATCTTTGATACATGGTGAAGAACAAACTTATTTAAGTTCAAATGCTCCTTACCAATGTGATGAAAATCAAAAAATTCAAGGTGAGTATTTTACTTTAGAGTTTCTCAAAAATATTAAATGCTCAGGGATTCCCAATCATAATATTAAATTGAAAACTCTATCATGCTTTTAAGAAACATTAATTAAACAAATAATTTTTGTAATGATACAAGATTTAAAGTTAATTATTTGGGAAGAAATGTTATCTCTACTATAATAATAACAAACAAAAATATTAATGATAAAATATTCAAACTAATAATAAACTCATGATTTTCCAACATGTCTTTCAAGTTTCATACCAATAAATTTATTTTAATAAACTCATGATTTTTTTTAATAAACCCGTGTGTTGCACGGGTAAAAATTATAGTATGAATAATACAAAAAAGAGAATCATTTTTATATATAGTTATAGATTTAGAGGCAGAAGAAGAGTCTAGATTGATCAGAGTATTTTAAATATACAACAGTTATTGGACCCAGAAACTGAACCCAAGACTCTTAAGAAGGTCTTTTATTTTATCAACATATTTTTATGATCTAGGGATATCTTATATTATATTTATTATATTTTTGGATAATTATATAATTACATATTAGACTTAGAAATATATGATGTAAAATTCTGTAAACTAGAATTTCAAGACTTAAAAACTTTTAAATTTGTTGACTTAAAGTACTATTAACTTTAAATCAAACTAATATTATTTTTTCTCTTCGATTTAGAGCCCAACTCTTAACTAAAAGAACTTTCATATTTACTTATATTTATTCTCATTCTCTTTATTAAACACTAAACAATGCCAAAATTACATAATTAGGTAAAACATAGGTTAACCTTTTATTAAATATACTTATTTATTTTAATTTATTTCACACTTTCATTTGAACATAAAAAATCACAAATCATTGCATTTTTTCAATTTAGTCGTCATATATTTATAATTTTAAATTAACTAATCATAAACAATTTCCACAATCACAAGAATTTTTTTGTCAAATCATAAAAAGATGAAATCAGTTATTTAAATAATTTCAAAATCAGAGCGATTCAGTTAAAATGTCCTTCAAAATATTTTAACTCTATTATATAATTATAAATCATAATCATCAGCTTTCATAAAATTCTTGACTTTTTCTATCACTTATTTTAAAACTCACGTTTAAGAGATGACTTTTGAATTTATTGATGATACACAAATATTCACATAACAATACCTGAAAATTAATTTAAAAACAAACTTCTAAACATGATCTTTTTTTTTATCAAATACGATTCCATATTTAAAAATAATATATGAGACTAAATTTGAAATTAAGTTAAGAGATGACAGATAATAAAGAGATTTTCAGTATAAAGTGAATTTAAACTAAATTGATTATCATGTTATATTATATTAACAGATAGCTGTTTCTTTATGCGTCTATCATATTAGCTGTTAACTATGGTTGAAGTTTGAAATACATACGTTTTTTGCAGTTAGTTCGAATAAACGGTTACATTAACTGTTAGATGAATAAAAATCCCGGAAGTTAGATCCTGTCGCCTAATGATTGTGTTGTCACACCTCACAAGGAATTAAAAAAACACGCAAACAATAATGGCGTGCTTGCACTTGCGTGTGTTTTTCTCGTTTTAAAAATCGCGAGACGCTGACGTGGAGATCAAGATCCGACGTGGCATCCACGTTGCACTCTACAGGCCAAGCTTTACGCAAACCGAATGCCTCCTGTGTGCCCGCCTTCGCAATCCATGCACTTTTCGCGTGCCACCTCGTGCGATTCTTCTCACCGTTTCTTCACGTCACACGCACAATCACCCACATTCGCTCTTTGTTACTCCTTTTTCACACTTTCATCTCCACCGTTGATTTCAGCCCAAATCAGTCTAAGTAATCACAACGTGTGGTAGCCAGAATTCAAAAGAGTAGGGAGTTTCCACTCCACAGGCGTCGCGTGTGAGGCTCGTGGAGGAAACCATTAAGACACGTTCCCATGCAACGCAACCTCGTGCCAGTCAAAGACCTGTTGAAGTACAGCGCGGACCACGGTACTGGATGCACCCTGGCTTGATCAGCGTACGTTGAATGTGGGTTAAGAAAATCATGACAAATAGCAAAGATTGGTTGGTGGAACGGTATAGTAGAATGGATTGGGCCGCAGAGGAACAGAGGCAATGCTGGGAAACAACCGTGGTTGGTGAAAGGGTTATAAAAAAGAGAAATCCGAGTCAGAGTTGAAATCATGTTTGAATCAGTGGCAACTATTTATCCGCCATTGATTTTGAACGCGTCACTTAACTTCCATTATCTTATCGTGCGTTTTGCTTTTGCTTCTTATTAAATCATCTTCTTTTCCCAATCCTTCGAATTGGATCATCAATCTTCACAAAGACGTAACCCTAAACCAGAACCGTTTTCGCTTTTTCCCGTTTTCTTCCACGCTTGCTTCCTTCTCCGGCCATCTTCGCTGATGGCGTCGTCTAAGGGCATTGCTTGCGGCGGAAACTTCCACGTCGCAGCTAACTTCGGAATCCAGAGCCGGAGCGGTCTGGCCATGCAACCACCGTGCTCCGTTGCGATCGGGCGGTCGACGGCGAGGGCGGGGAGGATCTCGGCGGCGTTGGCGACTGAACGGGCGAGTGTGACGAAGGTGGAGCTTCCCGGGAAGCGGAAGGCAGGAGCGAACGACGCCGTTGAGGGACAGGAGAGGCTGGACAGGTGGATGAAGGAGTCGGTGGTGGAGATTGTGAAGAATTTGAGAGAAGCGCCATTGCTGGTGCAGGTTTACCCCAAATTAGGAGTGGAGGCGGCCACGACGACGGAGAAGAGGGTGTTGGTGGAGGACTGGCCGGCGGTGAAGGAAAGATGGGAGAAGGGTGAGTCGCCGATGCCGGAGGGAGTGATATTCGTGGAGGAGTTGGAGGGCGATGAGGCGGAGGAGGGCCGGGGAGAGAGGACGACGAGGGCGTGGGGGGTGGTGGTTCAGGGGAAGGGCGTCGGATGCGGGCCGGTTTGCTATTTACTAAAGACGTGTCGGGTCGGGTCGGGCCCCGGTAATGGGATGGGGATTTGTTCGACCCATTTTTGCTTGGTGAAAGTGAATGAGTTGAGGGAAACGGTGCAGTCGCAGCTGAAGAATTGTTGGCTTTTGCAGAGTGAGTGGAAGTGATGAAATTGAGTGAAAGTGTACATTTGTTTCTTATTGAATAATTTTTTGTTGCCACAGTTCCACTGTGATTCTGTACAGACTGAATACTACCTTTTAGGATTTTTCATCAGCTTTTACTCCTTTTTTATTATTATCTCTTCTTCATTTCATCACCATTATTATCTCGTTAATCCATCATCAATTCTTTATGAACTCTGATGCCAAACGTGTAGTGATTGTTAAATTAATAATTTTGTCAACTCCAAAAAAAAAATGTTAATCGGGTTCACACGCCTCCTCACTCTGCATATGTATATCATTTATCACATTTGTTATTCCTCTTCTTTTTAAAAAATACACAGCTGCTGATTATGCATCATTGGTACAAACTATGTATATTAAAATATTTTTATATTTTATATTTTTTTTATCTCGTCAGATTAATATAAAGTGTAGTCTTAGAACATTAGTTTACATAAAATTAAAAATCTAATTGAGTTAAACATCTCCAATGATGTTTTGTATAAAATGATGATGCTTAATTGAATTTTCAACTGTGACCAATTATACAAGTATAGTTGCTTAAAAATGTATGCTTTGAATAATAAAAATTTTAATGAAGAGGATGTTTTAAGTATTAAAATATAAGGGTCGAATTATGTTAAACACTCATCTAATTTAGTGAACTTTTTTAGACGTTTCACAAAATTAATATATGTGAGATGCTTGTTGTTCTTACCTTAATCTCGTATATTAATTTGTCATAATTTTGATTATATTTAATTTATGTAACAAAAATATCCATTTGTTATAAATTTTGTTTATATGGATTTGTTAAAAGGAGTCACAAATATTTTTCAATACTAATATATAATTTGAAAATTATATCATCCATTTATAATTGGGTGAATGCCCAAAGCATCACAGCAGAGCTAACCTATACCCATAAAATGACCATGGATCGTCCTCATTTTGATGATCAATTTTGATAAAGGGGGAATCTTGAGTTGTTATATAAAGGGGAAATAAACCTCAATTTGATAAACAATAATTTGGCCACGAGGAAAACATGATATGCTTGGTTCTACAAGGAAAAAAATTTAAATATGAAAAACTTATAATAATTCGTATTGAAAAATGAATCAATCTTATTACACATTTCAACTTGTTAGCTTTAAAGGATAATCTTTAGAAGAATTCCATGATATAACAAATTTTAATAAAATAAACATTATTTGAATAAATGACGATTTATAAAATCACCTTATTATTAATTTCGAAAGCCAGTCCATTATATGGATTTCAATACGTAAGAAGTTGTAAAAAGATGAGAAGAAAATGATTATTCATAAAGCTTCATTGAGAAATGTTGTGTGTAAGAAACAAAGATAGAGATTCATAATCTTGATGTTTAAAATGCATTGATTTAATTATGCTATATTATTTATTAATTACTCCTATACATTACCTCTCGCATCTTCACTTATAAATGTTTTATATGTTCTCTTTTCTGTGTATTCTTGGTTAGTTGTTCTTAGTAAGGTATATAGTGCTTATTTTAATTGTCTACCACTATAGTTTGAGTTGGTTGTATATAAATATTGGTAAAAGGGTTACGATATTCTTACTACTCTACTATAAATATATAAAAAATTTTATGATAAAAAAAAAATTAGCCGAGAGTTGAGGACAAAAGGAAATGAGGGTCGGCAATGAAATGTGTATTTAATGTTTTTTTTTAATAAATATATTTTTTGTTTCTAGAAATATTACGCATAGTTAAAAATGGTTTCTGGTTAAAATTTTGATACCTTTTGGTTCATGTACTTTCAAAAATATTAATTTTTGTATCTATTTTTCAACGACGTTAAAGTTAATCTTATGTGACAAATGGCATTCCAATTCAGCTTTATATATGTGGTGATACGTGTTATTTATTTTTTAAATTAAAATAAAATTTTAGGATTAATTTCTGAGTTTATTTAAAAAATTTAAAATTATTATATTTAAAAATGTTGCGTCGACATAGTCCACACTCTTGAGATTAATTAAAAAATAAATAAAATAAAAACTATTTGAAACTTTTACTGCCATAAGGATTCAACGGTGAAATACAAGGGTTTTATTCTTCATCATTTCAACATAGAAACCCAATACTACAAAAAATGTGTTATTTACCGATGGATTATTTCTGACGAAGAAAATGTCATCGGAAATTATGTCTTACCGACGGTATTTTTGACGGATAGTATAAGGTCAATTACCGACAGATTATCCGTCAATAATGCTATTGATAAATGTGAATATTTAATTTTTGAAAAAGACCTGTCGGTAACGTCACTCCTTAAAATTGATTAAAATCAGAAATATATTTGTGATTAAGTAGCTTTTATTTAAACATACCTTATTTATATATATATATATATATATATATATATATATATAAATTTTTGTTTGTATATATTATATATTATTTCACTTTATTTTTCAGGAACATTTTTATTAACATGTCAATTTATATAAAAGAACAAGTTTGGTATATATTTATTTTGTCGTTAAAATGAATATATGTTATCTTTCTTTTTAGATAATAATGTAAATATTTTGAGATAATTTAACCTCTTTAGAGTAAAATAATTTTGTCATAACAATGATAAATATTTTAGATAGAAGTGGATAAATATGAGGAGAAATTATGCTCTACTATGATATTATATGTGAGAAATAGGAAAGTATTTTAAATACGAATGTAATTATTTTGATTTGTCCGATTTAAAAAAATATATATATTTTTGAATGTTTAGAAAAAAGTTCATGGGCTAGTCCTAACCCACAAAATTTTTGAGAACTTTTTGGTCTTGTGGGCTTTCTGAATAGGGGTTTTTTGGTCCTGTGAACTTTTTTTGGTTTCAATCCACGTGGGTTGGGACCAAGTTTGTAAACTGGACCAAATTGACAACTCTAATTGTTTCTATTTTTCACAAAATTTTCATTTTAATTAAAATAAATAAATCAACACATGGCTTACTTGTGTTATCTTTGGATGTTTAATTGGAACATCATTTGCCATGTAGGATAAATTTTAACATTGTTGAGAATTAGAGACCAAAACCATCGAAACGTCCATTTGCCATATAGAACCAAAACCATGAGTTTCCATAGAGATTTGTATAGTTCAAGTTGTAATTACTTAAAGCAAAATACTCAACCTTAGTTTGAGTTTGATATGAATATATATA
>Ga0214543_1010366_pt1 | contig 13847 bp, 9 predicted proteins | sample CNSS2metaG_FD_160094 | JGI IMG/M metagenome (GOLD analysis project Ga0214543, IMG submission 160094) | Root nodule microbial communities from cowpea collected in UCLA plant growth center, Los Angeles, California, USA - CNSS2 | ecosystem: Host-associated > Plants > Roots > Nodule | place: USA...
ATATGAATATAACTTATAAGTGTATAACGTGTTACACGAGCAAACAAAGATTAATATAAAACGCACCAACATCTGTCTATTGAATCTTTGAATAATTTGAATAATTTACGGTCAGAAATCAAACTGCTTATACTATTGTAAGAAAAAGCTAAAAGAGTGATCATATATATATATATATATATATATATATATATATATATATATATATATATATATATATATATATAATTTGTAAATAATATAATCAATGACTAATTTATACAAGTATAATATGCACTCTACTGAACTAGAGCCATGAATAGTTATACAATTTTCTCTAGCAAAAACATGTATATATTTTTTTCTCCATAAACATGAAAGTATTTCATAGTTGGGAGAATGTGCACAATTAGTTTTGTCGGAGGTACATAAAAGGGCAGAAAAACAGTACTCGTGGTTGGAAATGCTTCTGCTGGAGGGGCTAGAAATGAGAAAGTAGAGCACTATATAATAATAAAAACCTATAAACCCATTGCCTTAAGGTTTTGGGTTGAAAGTGGTGTCAATTCCTGATATGGTTGGGTTCAAGTCTCATTGGTGTTGTATCTCTCCAGTGAAAACCCATCCTTTGTAAACTTAACAAGTGGTATCAGAGCCGATGATTAAAACCGGTTCAGACGAATGTAGTATGGTCCTAATAGTGTCCCGTTAAGAAAAGAATGATGGTACAGAAAAAGGTAGAAAATGAGTGCTTCCGCTTAGTCCCAGCGAAGGTGTGGAACTTGTCAATGTTGACATCAAAGGGTTTAACCTAGTCTATGGTGATTTTAGATTTGAGGAAGGCCAACATTGTTGAAGTTGCCTTTAGTACTTGTCTCATCTTCTTGAATGTGTCTTATATTTTGGATTCGGATGAAGTCCCAATTCATTTAAGAAATAATTCAACTAAGAAATGGTAACGACAAGAGTTGTATTGAGGAATAAAACTCTATCATTATTTTGATATATTACATTTTTTTATAAAGTGTAACAACAAAATTAATACATACTTTAAAATAGAAAATAAAATATAATTTTAGTTGATAATATGTGATCAAAACATATCTATGTACGCTGATTAATAGAAAAAGAAAAATTAGATATTGTGAAAAGTCAGTTCTCATTATCGACCCTTTAACTTCGTGCGAAAACAAAAGACACGATCATTTTATGTGGAACGCTTGTGATATTCAAAGTTGAAACAGCATAAAAGGGATTTATGACATCTCATTTAATTTGAAGGGAAGTGAGAGGAGTATGTTTGAGAAGAAAACGGCCTAAGGCATAAAGTAGTTGTTAATTCTATCCTTTTCATTGGTTAATTTGAATGACTTGGAAAGTTGAAGAGCCCAAGTGCAACCCAGCTCAGCAGCACACATACGAGGAACAGAAGGCTTTTTAAGGTCAAAGGCGCAAATCAAGGAAGCCAACAAAACTGTATGTGAAAGGCTAACACATAAAGCCTCATCTTCTCTCTCTTTTTCTTTTTAATATCAACCAACCCTTGCATTTTCATTATTACTTCTATACTTTTCCCAACATCTCAAAACAACACAACCTTAAACATTCAACAAAATTTCCCACCCAACACATAAAACCAACACACACACTACATGGTTTGAGAAACCAACCAAACATTAACTACATGGTTTGAGAAACACACACACACACACAGTTCCAAGAAGGAAGAAACAACACAACATGATCCCAGCTTGTTTCAGCCAACCCAACACACCTCCCAGTTCAAGCACCACTCAAGCGCCACAAAACCTGGTAACCTGCATATACCAAACTCAACTTTGCAACTCCCTCACCTACCTTACACTCACCTGGTTCAGAACACTTCTCTCTCACTCTTTAACCATTTACGCTCCTCACACCTTCTCTATCACCATCACTCTTAACCCTTCAACCCTCTCCTTCTTTCGAACTCGACCAGGATCCAAGTCCATCTACCTCACGCGCCCCCACAAACGTTCTCACAAAATCAAACTTCACTGGGACTTCTCTGGAGCACTGTTCAGTACTCGAAACTCGGCTGAGCCTGAGTCATGCTTCTACCTTGCAATCTGCTGCAGTGGCAAGGTTGAATTCTTTCTGGGTGACCTTTTTCGTATTCTTCCGTTGCAGCTTTCAACTCACCAAACGGGCGACCAAACTCTTGTGTCCAGAAGGAAGCACGTGTTTGGAAGCACGAGTTACGTGTCAAGGGGTGAGTTCTTGGGTTCCAAACGTGAAATAGAGATTGAATTATGCAGTGGAGAAGTGCTGAGGGTGAAAATGGATGGTCAGGTTTGCTTGGTGGTGAAAAGGCTGGCGTGGAAATTCAGAGGCAACGAGAAAATCTTCATCGATGGTGTTGAAGTAGAGTTCTACTGGGACGTGTTGAGTTGGGTGGTTGATAGTGAAAACGGCAATGGCTATGGCGTTTTTGTGTTTCAAGTAGGTGATGGTGGCGCAGTGTGGCCTGAAATGGTGGGGCCGGAGAAGAAGTTGATGAAGAAGAGGTTGGTGGGACCCACTATGACGTCGTCAATTGCGACACTGTCTCCGTCGAACTCTGGTGTGTTGCAGTGGACGGAGGAGAGCAGCGATGGAGGAAGGAGCTCGTGCTCTTCATCAACTAGGTCGTGTGGGAGCAGTAACGGTGGTTTCTCTTTGTTACTCTACGCTTGGAGAAGAGACTGAACTCTGAAATTTTGTAACAGGATTGGTTCATTGTTCTTTTGCAAATTCATGAGTTCACTTATGAAATTGATTTTGAACTTGCCTTGGATTGTAGCTCAGCTTTCTGTATATCTTGTACAGTTATTTTATTTCTCTTAAGTTGTCTTCAAGTAGTATGAACAAAATAGCTCAATGGTTATCTGTTTCTATTCCTCTACATCCTGGTCTTAACTCCTTGGAATCCGCATTGCTGAATAAGGAGTGTTGTTTGGTCAAAAAGTAAGTACAGAGCCTTCATAATTCTCAAATGCAACTAAAATTGGTCTACTGAGCAAGTACTCATACCAATTCTACTTGGGGATGGGCTATGAGGCTATTATGAATGAGGGTCAAACAGTAGGTAAAGAGAAAATTCATTTAAAGTTTCAAGGCAGTAAAAGGTAATTTTGAACTTCATGGTTGTGCTGCAGTGGTCAGAGTGGAGGGAAAGGATAATGGAGAGTGATAGAAAAAATTGTTCTGCTAACAGCACTATAACGCTGAACTTATGGTCTAGAGATGCTCTGCACTAAACACTAATCTCACCCCACCATTATAGCAACAGATGCACGTCTTGTGGTACAAACAATAAAGCTGATCCATCAATTGATGATTTGAATCACTCCATACTCTTCTTACAGGTACAGGCAAGTATGACCAATGCAACAAATTTAGAGTTTGTTCAGAAAAACTTCTCCGGGAGTACCTTCAAAAGAAGAGAATAAAAAGGAAAAAAGAACAAACTTCCTCATAAACTAATTTTACTTTACAGAAACAACTTATTTTATTTTTTATTTCTATTTTCTTCTTTTATAAGTAATTATGAACAAGTTTTTTCAAACATGCACTTAATGGAAAAGGGAATCTTTTGCCTGCTCAACTTAATTTAGTGTACTGTCAACAATAAGTCTGTTTTCTTTTCTTCTGTGTCAGCTATGTACTTCTTGGATGCTGCCGATTCTGGAATGCAGTTTTCCTTTCAAGCAAAAAATATAAGAGCTAGAATTTCAAATCCTACAAATCCCAAAATCCCTTTGATTTTTCATGTTGCGTGTAAATACTGACATTTATATACACTGGATCTCAATCAATCAATACACCATTTATAAACATTTCTTCTAGAACGTAAATATTCTGCATACATAGGCGTATATTGCATCTTTAACAACTACATAAATTTATAATCATTGTGAAATATATATTTACGAAGTGACTCTGTCAAAAAGAGCCATTTGATGAATGAATGCCAAGATTTCATGAAACTTGACATATCAACCACCTGAGTTTAAGGAGAAAATCTGAAAAACTGCTTCAACTGCAGAAACATCCCAACTCTCGACATGCCTAACAATCTATCAAACAAATAAGTAGCAGACACAAATTAACATGGATCTCAAATCACATCAATTGGTGCAAAGGTATACGACAGAGAGTTTAGGAGGCATTTGACTCACTCTGTAATCTTCATTTAATTCATAAATTGTGCTTCCATCAATAGAAATCAGAGGCCTCCAAGGAAGCTTCAAGTTGGTCCTGCATATCAGATCCCCCAAATAAATTAACAAAGAAATTTAGAATTTTAAGAGATGAAATCATGGAATGGAGACCAGGGATGTAACTTCAGACATCTTCTTAGGTAATGATTCCTATTTAATAGCACACCTGATAAACCTAAGGAATCAACTAAGACTATTGTGCCTAATTTCATTACACTGCAGTGCTACAAGCAGCAACCCATTAGGAATCATTTTAGTGCTAAACTTCGTGTTTGTGTTAAAGGTGAAGGATGCCAAATACAGATTTTTATGTATATTCAGAAATATCATCAAATTATTTCTATAATGGAATTTCACTGTTTTTCCTTTTAGAAGCATTTTATCGTTCTTTGAACAAAGCGTATATAGAGGGAACCAAGAGACAGGTACATATACACAAACATATGACCAGGTTGTACAACTGAGCTAGCATTATACAGCACAAGATTCAAAATTAAGAAAAGGCTTTATTCTATCTTCTTTAACAATTCGTATATCACGTTTTGTGAAACTCCTTAACTGAGGGAATACAAAGTGTTTGAAAAGAGAAATATAATGGTTCATTAATGCACACAAGGACAGGGACAAGCACCTTAGTTTCCAAGATGCCAGCACAAAATTTCTGTCGGAGTCAACATCCTGCATTATGAAACATATCATGAGCAAAACGTGAGATGTATCTTTTGAGTAAACAGCGTAGCCAGAGAGGATAATGTCCTTTTGGTTATAGTAAGATCCAGAGACTGATTGAAAGAAACAACCAGCGATAAGGTTTTCAGTATTTAAATAACAGAGGTCGCGAGAGTTGTAATATCAGGGCTTTCAATTGTCCGAGAAAGACAACATAGGAACTTAACAAGGAGAAAGATGACCACATATAATCAAAACAGGGAAACATATCCTTAAAGGGTCTAAACCATAACACAAATGGATAAGAAATGGTTCGAATTATCTATGTCATATCTCTTAGTATCGCGTGTTCGTTCTGCTATGAATATTGGTGGGGGTGGGGTGACTCCATTCATGAATAAGAAGTGGTAGATATTATGGCCAGTTTCCAAATATCCAGTTAAAAGGGCAATCTCTTTCATTTAAAGATAAATGTGGACTTCTCATAAAGCAGACATTGGATTCCAATAGCATATTACTTGAGAATGGATTGGGAGAAATCTCCCACTTTAGTTAATGTTTTGAAATTTAAATTGATTTTGTCAAAAACATGGAAATTCAAATTTGGTTTAAAATACAATTCTATTCCTATCTCTAAAACTTGACCATTTTCACAATATAACTATGGAATATCCAAAATCCAAACGCAAAAGAACCATCCTATGTCAATAGTCTGATGCCAAGTCCCATGTCCCCCGCCAAGTCCCCCCATTAGTACATTCTTCCAGTTGAGCAACAAAAAGAAAAAAAAGTTTTCTGATCATGAACAGATCACTCTTATTTACTCCCAGATAATGTGAATCTTCTTAATGTGTAACCAAAACAAATGAGTTTAATTGGTTTTAATGAGGAAGATCTAAAACACTGCATTTTTCTTTTCAACAAAAGAGTGCCTTTGGACAAGAGTTCCAACAGAAAGACAATCTCTTATATATATATACATTTACAAGTTGTACGACTAGCGAGTAAAATGTTAATTTACAGAGAATATCTACCTTCTCAATCTTTTGTAGTATAATTGATGCACGGTCAAAGAATGGAACAAGCAACTTCAAGTTTCGTGCGTATAACTCCCTACCTGTATATGACCATGCATCATATAGCTTCAGTTGATTGAACGTTGTTCAAATGATGTTTTCTTTTTTTCTGTAACAACAATGAGTAACTGTTGAAAAGTAAGCAGAAGAAGAGAAGACAAACCAAGCACAAGCGGAAGAGCAGCATACAAATTGTTATAGGTAAAAGGCAAGAATTCTTACCACGAAATTTAATAGTTGGGTCTTCAAAAATACAGTTCTCAGCATAAATTGAAGAAGTGAAGTTCCCTAGTTGTCAAACAAAAGTGAGAAATGCGTCCATTAATTTTAGCCCTGTAATTAATCTCTTGCAAGAACGAACCCGCTTCATTATGCATGCAAAAATTTAGAGACAGATACCATACCAGGAAAAAAAAAAACTGATGTTAAGAATTTATAAATTATAGACTATTCAAGTCAGTGTTAAAATAAACAGATTTATCATACACGGTAATATTACCTAATGCTACTTCATATTGAGAATGCATAAACTAAGACAAAAGAAAAAGAATGTTACCTGTTACGAAATAGGCGTTGTCGTAATCAGATTTGATGATACTTAGAACATCATCGACGGTTGAAATTGGGAATTCATCTCTCTGTTTCTCAAAGCTGCATATAAATAAATGGGAGTGAGTAATCATTACATATATAGATGGTAAGTAAAGAAGGTTGGAAATTGAGTAGGCATAGACACCTTGCTTGATCGAAAGAAGGAGAGAAAACCCTCAAGAGCTCTGTCACTCCACTCACTACTATTTTCAACATCTGAGGGGTTTCACTTTTACTTTCCTTATTCATACTTGCATAAGTCTTCATGCTTTTGGGTACGTCAGTGTTTGAGTACCTTTGAACGCCGTGATTCCTTCGCAACTGCACAACATAAATCAGATAAGACACAACGAATTTGAAAAGCTTGAATTCTCGTCACATTATCAACAGTTATCATGTAGTGATAATGGTACCTGGTTGCGTGAAGGTAGTGGAGGTTTTCCACTGAAGCACCATAGTTTCGCCATTTCCGAAGACACGTACACCATTATGATTCGTATCAAACCATCACCTCTTCATTTAGATTAAGGTTGTCTTCCCGGTTTACAGTTCGTAAGTTTTCTCTGTCGGAACGCCAACCTAATATTCGCTAAATTATTTGTGTGTGGACGACACGGCTTCTCTTACTCTCTACGGGATTTGGGCTCTCAATCGTTCACTACATCAAATCAAACGCGCCCACTTTCAGCCGAACGAAATTACTCCACTGCTCCATCTGTTTATGTTTATTTTTTGAGTTTAAGTTTATCCAAATGTATTACCAATTTTCTTTAATTCAATATTAATGTAAATATATTTTCTAGCATTAGCACTTAGGAATTAAGTGAAAGTTGTTATCCTCAACCCGTTAGAAATTAAGATAGGTATAATTTTTAAATTATTTACAGATAAATTTTTAATTGAATAAAAGAATAAAATGTTTTATCGTTAGATGTTCTATTTTTTCGTATATTAAACATTATATTTTTTTTTTCGGCTCAAAACTACTCCCTAGGATACCAGTTGCCCTTTGGGACCGTAAAGATCAAGTGAGCCAATACTATAATTGTCCCATTTTCATTGGGAAATTTCTCCCTACACCCTTACTTTCCTTCTACACTCCCTAATTCATAAAAAATGCTCATTTGGTTTTTCTGTTTTATTATTCATTCAATCTCCATTGGTGTTCTTATTTGTGAGATCTTACTTTGGTCAGTGAATTGACAAAGAGGTAAAGCATTTTGGATGTTGAAGTGAGTTAACTGAGTATAAGTTTTTCATTTTATTCGGAGAGTACATAATTATAGTGCATTAATTTCCACATCGCACAATGTTTTACAGGGACGATTGAACTTTTTCCACTCTTTATAGAAGTGAAAGAAGAAATAATGGGAGTCGAGGAAGAAGAAATCTTTTCATTGAGTTCTAAGGCCCACCAAAACAATGTAACTTGGTGGTCTTGTGTAAGTGCATGGTTTGCTTAGTTAGTCTTGAACATCACTTCTACTTAAGGTGTAATATTTAATTAATACGCAAAATGAATTGGTTTATAAAAAACAGTTAATCGATTTTTTTAAAGCAACTAACTGGTGGCTATAACATAATTCGTATAGCTATTATTCATTTAACAATGAGTGCATGCAACGCAATTGATAGCACAGGATATTAGAACTATGAGCTACACTTTGAAACAATTATTCTGTAATAACTTTTCGATCGAATATACATTCTAAAATGTTGCATGCGAAAAGAACAAACTTGCTTTACGTCGACTTTGACTACCCCACAAGGAAATTTCTCATACTAGGCTCAATTTATCTTTAGTATTTGTAAATTTTAGGTCGTCTTTGAACTCAGCATCAAGCTCCTTCCGCAATGCTACTAATCCTTCCCCTGCATCACAGATATAGGCTGAAGCTTGTCTGCCAGACAAAGTTGCACCTTCCATGCTGTCTATGTAGTCCTGAACAAAAAAACAAAATCGCAGGCATGCAAGTAAATAAATAATAAAAATGAGTACTATCAATGCAAGTCACATTTCACTACTGCAGTGAAACTGGAATAAAAATACTGCAATTGCAGGACAAACACACCAAAACTGTAAGAGCTCCCTAAATTTGGCATGGGGGGTCAAAGTAAAATACAGTCCATGGATAGAAAAGGTTGAACTAAAACTGGGCATCGGGTCAAATGATTTTTATCTAAAACATCCTTTCTCTTTCTTTATCAAACTGTTAATTGGACAAGAATGCCAACAAATTCATTAGAGTGCCAAAAGGCACCAAAAATATTTTTCAATCCTGAATCCGGATTCTGAAAGAAGAAGAAAATACACTAGTTCTCGATAGATTGCGGTACCAACACAAGTAATCCCATTCAAACAAATATAGCAGCTTGATAAAAGCTACTTCACTTTCTATTTATTTTTTTTTCATAGGTTATACCAGAAGCCCGGGGGGCCTATATAAGTATTTGTAGGTAACTAACTGCTGTAGAGGGACATCAAAAGGCAAAACGCATCTTGATAACATGAAATTTTAAGGGTTATATGTGGCCTGTGTAGAAGAAGCACAAACTATGCTAGTCAAGAAAGTGTACCTGTTTTGTGTAAGAGCCAGCAAGAAAGAAATTCTTCACTGGTGTCTTTTGATCTGGTCTAAATGGATCTTTGCCAGGTCCCTCGCGGTACAGAGATTGACCAATTTTAACAACAGATGACCAAGTCACTTCCAAACCTTGAGATGATGGAAACAGTGCCAAAACCTGGTAGAAATTTTCAAAATCAATATGATGACAAAGAGAGCTGAATATCTACCATCGACTTAAAAACACCTAAAATAGACTACAAACTGAAACATGTGACGTAGCTTATGATAGAAATAATATAAAATGCTATGTTGATGATTAAAGAACAATCTAAGCACGTATCAAATTAGCAGGATGAACAAATATGCATCAAATGAACAAGTACAAATTCAACCAGTAACATATCTTATGATATATTGAAAGGATTGCTTGTAATTGTGTTTAGTGTGTCATCAATGTAAGACCTCAAAAGGGACTTAATGATCATGTCAATCAATAGTTGTTTTAGTTGACAAAGTCAGTATAGACAAAGTTTCGCGCATCAGTTTGGTACCGGTGTGTGAAGATGACGTGATGAGAAACTGGCAACACATGAGTGGCGGACCAAGCGTTAGGTAGTGTAGTAGTCATTAAAGATGGGTAGCTCAGATCACAGGGTCCTGTCAGAGGTCAGCACGACAGCTGCGGGGTGTTGCAGCTAATGGAGAGTAAAAAATAAATGATTGAAGAGTACAGCTGTTGCTGGAGAGAAAAAATGCTAACAGAGTGTGGTGGTTGCTGGAGAGAAAAAATATAGTAGGCCACAACGGTTGCTAGACAGCAAAATTTCTTAGAGAGCAAAAATGTTCGAAGGGCACAATGGCTGCCCAAGAGCAAAAATGCACTGAGAGCGGCTGCTAAAGAGCAAAATTCCTTTGGGAGTGCAGTGGCTGCCAAAGGACAAAATGCTTAGAGAATGCGGCTATTTTTCGGGAGCAGAAGTGCTCAAAGGGTGGAGCGGCTGCCAGAGAGCAAGAAAATACTCAGAGGGTGCAGTGGCTACCGAAGAGCAAAAATGTTGCAATGGTATTGTTTACCCAATACAGAAAGTCAAAGTGACAAAGTTAGGGCTAGTGCTTCCACGGAAAAAGTCAAGGTCTAAGCCGATTAGTAAACAAAACAGGTCACCGAGTATGATACCATACTGAAAGGATTATTCGTAATTATATGTTAGTAATTGAATGTTGACTGTAATCAAATCACATCTTTAACAACATCATATGATGTTGAATGCTTAATTATCAAAATAAATCAACACATAGTAAACACACTCCATCATAAGCTTCTCGCTTTTGATGCACACTTTTCATGTCACTAATAAAGCAACGGTGAAAATATCAAAAACCATAATAAGAGAAATATAATTTCCTTTTAACCAACCTGTTTTGCTACCCTTGCAATGATTTCGTCATTTGGTAAGGGCATGTATGGATCTCCTGGCGTCAGAACACATCTGACAAAGGTATTAGCGTTATATACTTAAGGTCAATAATAAATCAAATACTATATGCATGCTGATGATCAAAATTTAGAACCATGAGAAATTTACTCATTAGGCTTCATTAGTGGGTTTTGGTTTGGTCCCCCTACTTTTTGTATTTCTTCTTTCTTTTAATTGTATTAAGAATGTTGTATATATTGGTACAGGCTGTAGTGCTAACCTTACAGGCTGTAGTGCTAACCTGGCTTAGTATTGCAAGTTCTATAGTGACGCGAAGCATTCTTTCTTTAGATTAAATAAAAAAAAGGTGATGAACAGCCATGGAACCAAAATCAATCTATGATGCAATGGGAACATTAAGATCTTAACATATAGTCCAATTTTTCAATATTCTTGCAAATATAAGTTGTTTTTATTGTTCCATATATATAATTATGATTATGCTGACTGCAGAATATTCACTTAAAATACTTCTTAAATTTATGTTCCTGTTAGTTAATGAACTCATGAGTGAAAGCAAAAATTTAGAACTGTGAAACTGCAAACACTTACTGGAGCAATGATCCTTGTCCCTCAATGTAATAATTTTCTGGAGATGAAAGTGCCAGGTCTGCAAAGCAAGAAAAATCTGCATCTGGTGTATAGAGAAGATTATCCAACCCAACAGCTTTCTTCAGTTGCCTGCCCTCCAGTAATGGTGCATGAAGAAGTTGAACAATAATGATAAAAATTAAAATATATCAATCTTTATTGTCAAACAAAATTACTTCGCTCTATAGTTTCTATGTGGACCCTAAAATTAAAATGCAGAGAATTACCTAGACTTTTCTAGATCTTGCAACTCTGTGACCCAACCATTGTATCTGAGTTGCACTGTGACAACAGGAACTCCAACTAGTTCATAGATGTTATTGAAAAATTGTTGTTCTCTCCACTCCGATGGAATTAATCTCTTAATTCCGGGGACATCACAAGCTGGCATCATGTAAATGACAGTAAGGCATTATTGAAGATTGTTGGTAAAATACGGAATAAATACAAAAACCAAGTAATCTACAAACCAGCAACATAAGCATCAGCTTTCACAATTTTCTTTTCAGTAGCCTGTGAAAATAAAAATTAACAGAGTGTTAACTATAAAGATTTTGAGAATGTCACTTGTATTCTAACCAAGCATGTAAAGATTTAAAACAAGAAAGCGGATATCACCTTTGACATGGAAAGTCCTGTAACATAAATACTCCCATCAGCAGTTTTGTCATAAAGTAGTTCTCTGCATCCCCACCTAAGATGGAATCTGTTCCAGCAGCATATGAAGGTATAAATACCAAGAAATTTGGATAGTCATGGTGGAAATATTCTAGTATCTAGAACTATACCTGCCCCCTCTATCCGTGATGTACTTCCTGATGGGACCACTCAAATAAACGTCTGGTGAACCCTTTAGCATTCGCAAAAGGGAAGCCTCAGTCTTTGTGGCAAACAATGCAAATATGGTAAGCATGCAGCGGGCACTGATATTATCACAGTCAATAAACCCAAGGGCATAGGCAACTGGATCCCACATTTTTTGAATACTCATGCGTGTGCCACCTTTGGATAAAAACCAATCTGAAAAACTAATCTGTAACAAAAGCACAAATTGGTTAAAAGAACAAGTTTGGACATTGAGAAATATGATCGACAAACACAATCAATACCAAGAGAAACACTAAGCTTAGATTCCAGGGAAGTGAGTATTGGAATTTTTACTCTTTTGGTATATACAGAACCTTCATAATTACTCCTATTGTATGTGTGTGCATGCATGTGTATGCTGAGTGAATCGGTATCAACATGTTTAAGAACACACAGAAACTGGGGGCACAGATAATCAGGAAACATTATTTGGAAATAGACCAAAAAATAATGAATCGTCTTACACTATCCAAATTCCTTATGTCCCTGAGAGCACCATCTGGATCAACAAGAGCTCTGACAACTGGACTCAGTGCAAGAGCCACAGCATTTCTAGCTTTATCATAGGTCTGCGCATAAAAAATATGTAATGTTAGGTACAACGATAGTCCCACTTAAAATCAAATGAACAAATATACTTTTTTGGGGATTCAAATATATTATTTTCTAGTTCTGTATAATACTGATGAGTGACGACCAAGTCATGTAATATAAACAAACATGATAATATACAATGTGATTACATTAAGCTGATTGGTGGTCAAAAATGCCCTTATTCCATGTATTGGTGCTCCAACTGGGAAGCGAAAATCTAGCTCTGCGCACAAAAACTAAAGTTATGAACAATGCAATGCTCTGGTGGAAATTGTGGAGAGACAAAATAATGAATAAAAATGAAGCAAGGTATTGTAGCACAAAACATACCTCCAATTTGACCTCCTTTGTTAACAAAAGTGTGAGTGTGATCTTTTACAAGTAGATTGTCATTTGCACCCACCTATTTATCCAAGCATTGAAGAAGTTACAGACAAACAGATACCACGAAAATGTACACAAAAAATAAAATGAACAGTACATGTTTCACGGCGAAAAAGAGGGAGGAAGACTCTAGGTTTTAGAGATGAAGAAGACATATGACTGCAAGTGAAAACAGCTTACCTTCTTCATCAATCGGAAAAGATTGTTATAGCAGCCAAAGAAAACATGCAATCCCATTTCAATGTGATTCCCACGTTTGTCAACAAAGGAGCCAACTTTGCCACCAATAAAAGGCCTTGACTCATATATATCCACCTGAGTGATAGAATTTTGAAGAAAAGGTATAAAAAAAGAAAAAACATCAGCTGCAATAACCCAATGCACTCAACACCTGAATTACAAAATCAAACAAACTGACCAACGATGAAGGAATCACTCCCTTTTGCTTCAGAAATAACTTTAAGACATAATATACCACATCATCCAATACGAAAGTATAGTATATTAAGAGAGAAACAGAAGGAGAAGGAGCTAAACCTCGTGTCCTTGATCCAAGAGCTCCACTGCAGTTGACATGCCTGCAAGCCCAGCTCCAACAATAGCCACTTTCAGCTTGGGTCCTCGATAATGTTCAGGTTCAGGCGGAAACAACCCTTTTGGTGCTGCATAGTCAAAATTACAGTTTAACAAAAAATTATCCAAACTGTGACAAATCCCAGCCTTCAATTTCCCTTTCCTCCAACACTCCCCAAAGTGAAAATTATTAGATATTAAAAAAAAAAAAAAAAAAAAACAGCAAAAAAAAGAGAT
>Ga0214543_1010369_pt1 | contig 13843 bp, 10 predicted proteins | sample CNSS2metaG_FD_160094 | JGI IMG/M metagenome (GOLD analysis project Ga0214543, IMG submission 160094) | Root nodule microbial communities from cowpea collected in UCLA plant growth center, Los Angeles, California, USA - CNSS2 | ecosystem: Host-associated > Plants > Roots > Nodule | place: USA...
TTAACACTTTTATTTAGATATTTTAATTAAGTGATTGTTAGAAATTTTTACTGAACTTCTTATGTTTTAAGGCTTTTCTAGATTAAAATTGGACAACATGAAACTTTATACAATGTTGCAAGAGGTGTACATGGATGAAGTTAGTAATTTCTTTAATATTTTATTCAAAAATAAATTACAATATAAATTGGTAGTGATTTTTTATTTGTTTGTTTTTCAAGAATCAATAGAAGAAAGGAGACTTGTTGATCTAAGCACTAATTATAGTTAAATATTTATTCTTTAAAATATTTTTGTAAATACCCGCGGATATGAAAAAAATAGACGAGTACAGGAGAACTACTACCCGTACCCTACTCGCCCGTTGACATCCCTACCTGTAATGTTTATGGTTTGTTATCATCACTCAAATTCAGGGTTTGTAAATATATTTGATGTAGCGTTAAACTTATAATATTGTATTAATATTTATTTTGTTATTTTATTATCTTATATTTATATTAGTATATTAATTTATATATGTATATACCGTGGCGGAGTTTTTTTATGCTTTAGGGGCTTTGGTCCAATTATCATTTATTTTAAAAAATTAATATATAAATAAAGTAAACTTTTTTGTTAATTTAATGTATTAAGTCCCTTTCTAGTATATTTATAAAAGAAAATTTTGCCAACCCAACTATATATAATATCAAATAGTTTTAAATTAATATAAATTTGTATAAATAGGATTGAAAATAAATGGATTGAATTAAAATTATTAAAGAAGTAACTAAACCTGGATTATACTATTTCATATGTACATTATTGCTTAAAATTTTAATTAATTAATGAAAGAAAGAAAGAAAAATATTATTTTATTTAATTCTAAATAGAATACTTGATCAAAGAGGGTGCATTGCGGGACAGTAACAAGTGATAACCCATTGAATGAAGTTCAGTCTCAAATATTCGAAGAAAGAGATTCCTAAAACCCTAATCTTCCAAAACCCTACACTCTCTCATGGCGTCGTCGTTAATTCGCCTCCGCCGAACCCTCAGAGCACTCTCCGGCATCACCCAGTCCATCTCCGTCACGCATGCGCCGTCGTTTTCCGCCCCTGTCAGGTGCGCCGTTTCATGGAATTGCCACTCTCCGAAGGGGGTCGTTCAGTCCCGTTCTTTCAGGTCATCTTCAACTTCTCTCCTTTCTGTTAGATCCTCGCAGAGCAACATCCCCGACGAGATTGGTCCCGATACCATTCTCTTCGAGGGCTGCGACTACAACCACTGGCTCTTCGTCATGGACTTCCCCAGAGACAAATTACCCCCTCCCGAAGAAATGGTTCGTGTTTACGAGGAAACTTGTGCCAAGGGCCTCAACATCAGGTTTTTTTCCTATCACAATGTTTTTATTATAAGCTATAGTCCTCGTCGTCGTACTCCTGAAACAGGTTATGTTGCAAACAAATATTGATGACTACGAAATCATGAGTGAAGTTCGTTGATTAAAAATTAGAAGCCGTGAAATTCTGTGATTTTCAATCCATTTTTAGTTGAGAGCGTGTTGGATACTGTGTTGATCTGTTCGTAGTGGTCTTTACTTAAATGTGTTTGTTTTTAGTGTGGAAGAAGCGAAGAAGAAGATATATGCGTGCAGCACAACAACTTACACAGGCTTTCAGGCAGTCATGACCGAAGAAGAGTCTAAAAAATTTGAAGGTATTTGTTCCCCTTTCCCACTCTCGAATTCCATGATACTGTCGAGAAGATAGAGTTTTATGTTTGATTCCCACTCTCGAATTCCATGATACTGTCGAGAAGATAGAGTTTTATGTTTGATTTGTTGCATATGAACAGGTCTTCCTGGAGTCATCTTTGTGCTACCAGATTCCTATATTGATCCAGTGAACAAGCAGTACGGGGGTACGATTCTTTTTTTCTTTTCAGAAGATATCTCGATGCTTAAGAAGTTGATTGCATGTCTTCATTTCTTTTCAGTTTCAGTATTAGCTGTATCATGTGCACTTCAATAGTTTGCTACCCTTTTTGATTGCAAGAATATTTCTGAATGCATGTTTTCGTGGTTGATAAATAGGAGATCAGTACATTAATGGAACTATTATCCCCCGACCTCCACCGGTACAGTATGTGAGAAATCAGGGAAGACGAGACCGGAATAGAAGTCCTGGTCAGTACAACCGACAAGAGAACCCAGTGCCAAGCTCTCAAGGGAATCCCTCTTACAATGGTCAGGAGTCCATGCCAGGGGATGGAAGAAACTATGCGCCTCCACAAAATTATCCACCCCCACAGAACCATGGTCAAGCATCACAGAATTATCCGCCTCGACAGAATTATGGCCAAGCATCACAAAATTATCCACCCCAACAGAACTATGGCCAAGCATCACAAAATTATCCACCCCAACAGAATTATGGCCAAGCATCTCAGAATTATTCACCACAACAGAAATATGGCCAGACATCACCGAACTATCCTCCCCAACAAAATTATGGCCAAGCATCTCAGAATTATCCACCACAACAGAAATATGGCCAGACATCACAAAACTATCCTCCCCAACAAAATTATAGCCAAGCATCACCCAATTTACCCCCCCAACAGAACTATGGTCAGGCATCACCCAACTTTCCATCCCAACAGAACTATAGTCAGGCTTCGCAAAATTATCCACCCCAACAGAACTATGGTCTGGCATCGCAAAATCATCCACCTCAGCAGAACTTCGATCAAGCACCACAGAACTATCCACAATATGCTCAGCAGCAGGGCTTTGGACCTCCAGGAGGACAAGGGGAAAGGAGTTATATGCCACAGCAGAACATTGGACGACCCGGACAAGGAGAAAGAAGAGATCCTGTGCCTAGGCATGGTGCTTCAGATGTCAGGGGTGACACTTTTGTACCGTCATATATGAAGGATTTCAAGCCATCATACATGGATGAATTTGAACAGGCTGAGCGGGGGAATTATCCTGCCAAAGAACAGACAGAGTCTCAACAAAGATATCCACCTTCTGGCCCAGACAATTTTACTGGACAGGTATTCTACAGACCCAAACTTGAGTATATTTAACTTTCTGTTTATTGGCCAAATTAGTCAGAATAGAGATAAAAACTGATGCTAATATTTAGTTCAATATTTTTTCTTGCGGGAAACTGTATTCATTGAGGCTACATCTTACGTATTCTTTGCTATTGGAAAAATTATCAACTTTGTCTCGATCAATACAAAAGGTGACTTGTTTTTGTTTTTTTTTCTTTTTGCAGGGAAGATATTGAGAGTAGTCTGAGACACGTGGGGGGCTTGTATTAAAGTACTAATCACATTCTAAGCTGATTTGCATGTCCTTTCCATTCGGTGGAATATTGATTCATTGAGCTGTTGGTGTGTATCGATTAATTTAGTTCATGCACTGCTGTGACAAAGTTGAATGTGGTATGTAAGTTAGTACCGGCTGCTACCTTGTTTTTTGAACATGGTTGAACTGTGAATTTCACGTGGTACTTTGCTCTTTTACTCCTCTTTCCCTTCTCCTCGTGACTAACGGAACAAAGAATAATTGTGAATTTGCTCTGTATCATGTGGCAAATTGGTCAGTTTCCATGGCCAGCCTAGTGCCATTAGCCCACAGCCAGCAGCCATGGCTTACTCTTTTGTTTGATATCCTAATTTGGCATATATTATATTTCAAGTTTTGGAAGATCTAATTCATCAAATGATAATAGTAGTTAGTGAGAAGTGCTATTGAAGTCAAATAAAAAAAGGGATCAGATGAAAGGATTCATGTGCTAGTAATTGATAATTTCATTGGTCTTAAAAACATTTACGAAGTGTCTGAGGTTTATGTTAACCGGAAAAGTATAACGTTGAGGTTCCTATAGAAAATCAGACTTTTATTATAAGTTGAAATGCAATGGATGTATGAACTCCAACCACGTATAATCCCTCTGTAGCCTAAAACTTATTTAGAGAGACAATAATAAATATTACTTTTCATATCAATTTTAGTAACATAAGATCGCTCCTTCGATGAATAATAATGTTTTATTCAACAGTAAGAAGATCGATTAATTGACAAACAAAAGTATTGAAAACTGTTGGTGACACGAGATAAGGAATTACCAAAAAAAAAAAAAAGTGGCTTAAATGATTAAAAGGAAGGGTTAATAATATATTTTTTAATCTGCAAAAAGAATTTTATTTACAAGGTACTAGTTGCTACTCATACAAGAAAGTAGTATAGATAATTACACTACATATGTATACTACTGTATATGTATTTTCCAATCAATCCTAAAGAAAAATCCTTCTGAAGGTTAATGACATTCTATCACAAAAGTCTCGAGTGATTGTTCGGCTGAGAAACATGATGAAACTTTCACAGACTCGTACAGCGTATAATTAATATATTAAACAATGTCACCAATATATCCAAAAACACAAAACGAATATGAACACCTTTTCTTATACAGATCTTTATCCAAAAACTTCATCTAAATGTAATATAAATAAACCAAATTTTATCAAAATTTAGTTTTTTAAAAAATCAGTAATATCTGAATGATTATCCTCCCAGCACAGATAGATAACGTAACATAAACGAAATATAAAAACAAAACGAAGTTAAAACAGAAGACGACCACAGTGGGAGTCGAACCCACGACCTTCTGATCCGAAGTCAGACGCGCTAATCCACTGCGCTATGCGGTCTTTGTTGGCATAAAACTATATAATAAATATTACTGTTAAGTCATTTTAGTTAGAACAAAACAATTGTCAAATATTGTCGTGATTGTGGAGCGTTCCATTGACTTTAATGTACTTTGGTTCGTAACTTAAAAGTACCATGTCACAGGTGTGGTATTTGAATAACGTAAGGAACAAAAACTAAAACTGAGATAGAAATCCCAACAAGGACCGCATAGCGCAGTGGATTAGCGCGTCTGACTTCGGATCAGAAGGTCGTGGGTTCGACTCCCACTGTGGTCGTGATTTATATTTTTTGCATGAAACGAAATCATTATTTGTAGTAAGAATAATAAAAAATTTTGAATATGTTTTTTGGGGAAAAAGAGGAGTTTTAGGGTTAGAGCAGTATTTTTGACGAGGGAGGGTTGAAAAGGGTTGGTCCAGTGGAACAGAGAGAAGCGAATCAGAATGAGCAATTGGGTGAAGCGACGCGGGGAGAGCGTGGTCGGAAGCAGCAGAGAGGAAGACCAGCTGATAGTGACTCCATTAGGCGCCGGAAATGAAGTGGGACGTTCGTGCGTCTACATGACCTACAAAGGAAAAACCGTTTTGTTCGATTGCGGAATTCACCCTGCCTACTCCGGCATGGCGGCGTTGCCCTATTTCGACGAGATTGACCCTTCCACCGTCGACGTCCTCCTCATCACTCACTTCCACTTGGACCACGCCGCCTCCTTGCCCTACTTTCTCGAAAAAACCACCTTCCGCGGCCGCGTTTTCATGACCTACGCCACAAAAGCCATTTACAAACTCCTCTTGTCTGATTTCGTCAAAGTCAGTAAGGTCTCCGTCGAAGACATGCTCTATGACGAACAGGACATCAACCGCTCCATGGATAAAATTGAGGTTCTCTTCTCATTCTCACTGCTCCTTTCTTTTTGTTTTAATTTTCAACCTGCGTTCGATAATGCCTCTTATTTCGATAAATTCAGTTTTTTTCGTGCAAGCTAAGCAAAATCAATGATATTGTGTAAATTCGATTTTTTTATTATAGTTTATCCCTAAAATTTTACGTCGGCTTACGGAAATTAGTGACTGCAGGTAATAGATTTCCATCAAACATTAGAAGTGAATGGTATTCGATTCTGGTGTTATACTGCAGGCCATGTTCTTGGTGCTGCTATGTTCATGGTTGACATAGCTGGTGTCCGAGTGCTTTATACCGGAGACTATTCACGCGAGGAAGATCGCCATCTTCGAGCTGCTGAGACCCCACAGTTCTCCCCTGATGTTTGCATTATAGAGTCCACCTACGGTATACAGCACCATCAGCCTCGCCACACACGTGAAAAACGCTTCACTGATGTTATTCACTCCACCATCTCTCAGGGGGGGCGTGTGTTGATTCCTGTTTTTGCCCTTGGTCGTGCGCAGGAGCTCCTCCTCATCCTTGACGAGTATTGGGAAAATCATCCAGAACTCCAGAATATACCCATCTATTATGCATCTCCACTTGCGAAAAAATGTTTGACAGTTTATGAGACATACACCCTTTCCATGAATGACAGGATCAAGAATGCAAAGTCGAATCCTTTTTCCTTCAAGCACGTATCAGCTTTGAGTAGCATTGATGTTTTCAAAGATGTAGGACCCTCTGTTGTGATGGCAAGTCCTGGTGGACTTCAGAGTGGGTTGTCTCGACAACTGTTTGAAATGTGGTGCTCTGATAAGAAAAATGCTTGTGTTTTACCGGGGTATGTTGTTGAAGGGACATTGGCTAAAACCATCATCAACGAACCCAAGGAAGTTACTCTCATGAATGGACTCACTGCACCACTTAACATGCAGGTGCACTACATTTCCTTTTCTGCTCACGCTGACTCTGCTCAAACAAGTGCATTCTTAGAAGAGCTCAATCCTCCTAACATAATTCTTGTTCATGGGGAAGCCAATGAGATGGGCAGACTCAAACAGAAGCTTATCACTCAATTTGCTGATCGGAACACCAAAATTCTTACTCCCAAAAACTGTCAATCTGTTGAAATGTATTTCAATTCCCAGAAAATGGCGAAAACCATAGGGAAGCTGGCTGAGAAAACACCGGAGGTTGGTGAAACCGTCAGTGGTTTGCTGGTAAAAAAAGGCTTCACGTACCAGATAATGGCACCTGATGATCTCCATGTCTTTTCACAACTATCAACAGCAAGCATCACTCAGAGAATTACCATTCCCTATTCTTGTGCCTTTAATGTCATTCGGCATAGACTAAAACAGATATACGAGAGTGTTGAGCAGTCAGTGGATGAGGAATCTGGAGTTCCAACATTGCAAGTCCATGACTGTGTTACTGTGAAGCAAGAATCTGAAAAGCATGTCTCCTTGCATTGGGCAGCAGACCCCATCAGTGACATGGTATCAGATTCAATTGTTGCTCTGATTTTAAATATCAGCCGTGATGTCCCAAAAGTAATGGATGAAGCGGATGCCATCAAAATTGAGGAAGAGAGTGAGAAGAAGGCAGAGAAGGTTATGCATGCCCTCCTCGTTTCACTCTTTGGAGATGTGAAGATAGGTGAAAATGGTAAATTGATTATAAACATTGATGGGAATGTAGCAGAACTCAACAAAGAAAGTGGGGAAGTTGAGAGTGAAAATGAAGGTCTCAAGGAAAGAGTAAAGACAGCATTCCGCCGTATTCAGAGTTCTGTGAAACCAATTCCTCTTCCTGTTGCACCATAGTTTATTCCTTTTTTTGCTTTGTCTTGGGAAGGTGCAATGCCACCAAAGACTTGCTCACATGAGATAGTTGTCATAATATGTAGTTAATGTAACTCTAGTATGATGAGCTTGGACACAACATTCTCTGTCCCATTTTCGTTACTCATCGAACATTTAATCTTTTAATCTTAAAATGTTTTATTTATGTGTCTTCACATTTTCTGTCATTTTATCCCTGATAGCGATGGTGCGCATCTTCGAGTGTTTAATAAACCATTTGGCAGTTGCTCCGATTTCATTGTTTGTAAAACAAAATGGTTTTCTTTTAATTGAAGCATGATTCAATTTTGCTTACCATGAATCTTGTGCTGGGAAATAATGCTGGACCTTTTGGTTTGGTATTCTCTTTACCTTAAAATTAGTAGTGTTTCTCTCGTATGATTAAGGGTTTCATGAGTAATCACCACATAACTTTCGAAGTTCGGAATCATAGTAATAGAAAAGAATGTAAATGATTTAGTAAGCCTATTTCTGGAATGCTCTTTACCTTGCTTAATTTTTTAACAGAAGAGTCTTTTAAGTATTTTCTTTTATTATATTTTGATCTAATAATGTTGGTGATAAGTGTGTCTGGGGCCAATGCAATTTGAATTAATCACAACTAGTTTTAAGGAAATCAACCAGTTTGTTTTCCCCTGGCGAAATAACGATGTAAAAGAGAATAATACAATACATGTTAAATTTATAGAAGAAAATAATTATCAAAAAATATAATGTCAAATGCATCTCATGATTTTGGAAAACAAAATTATTTATCAATTTCTTAATTGATATCTAAAGATACTCATCAGTAGGATTCCTTTGAATAGCAGTATAAATATCATCATCTTTAGACTTGCAGCTTATAACTTCACCTTTTACTAACAGAATTTAGAAATAATTTTACATTTTTCTATAATTCGTAAACAAAATATAGGTTGTTTCTATAATTTAGTAACATAATTGTAATAGTGACAAACTAATGCTAAAATAGTTCTGATTGACAGCTGAATAACAAAAATAAAAAATGCTAGTTTCTCTTAAGTTTCTCTTAAATAACCATAATATATTTAAAACACGTCCTCATTCTAAAATATTGCCATTCTATTGATTTCCTCTCATCTAAAAAAAGTTATAGAACGTCAATTTTCTTAAAACAAATAAAACACAAAACAAATTCTTAATAAAAGAATAAAAGATCTAAAGAACAGTTAAAATGACATATTTCCGTTTTAATTTATTTAAATAATTACTAGATATATTTGTTCATTTTCAATTGCAACAGCTAATAACTAGATCCACTCAGAGTACTGATAGAATATTGGATTTCAAAAGGGGGGTACCGTTATAACTTATATCTCTAATGGAGTATTAGGTTTGATCAATAACAAGTAAATGTATTAATTCCAAGTTCAAAGTACGGTATCAAAAGAGATGAGATCAATAATAAGATAAGAAAACTTAAAAAGGGCTCATAAACTAGTATATGGATATTTGAAGGAATTTGAAACTAGCCTATACTCTCGAAAAAAATTTAGTAGTAAATCTAAAAGATGTCACATGACATTAGACTGCACTTTTCTTGTTCCTGAAATTCTCCTTCATCATTGTAAATTTTTTCTTACACTGATTCACAGTCTTCCCAGGTACTGCCGTTGCAACTCGCTCCCATCTCTGGCTTGTTTCCTTTGGAAAGGCTTTTAAAGCTTGAACCAGTGCTCGTTCCTGCACTGCAGACCACACATCCTGTTCTGAACTGGAAGAAACTCCATTAGTAGATGCAGAGTTCTCATTATCTGTACTTTTGCTATGAGAGTCTTCTGTGTTATTGGTTGAGGCAGGAGTTGATACACCTTCTAATTCTTCTCTGGTTGAAAGTGGAGACTCAATTGATTGTGCACCAGGTTTCCTTTTCTCAAGAAATGTGTCAAAAGCTTTTGATGAATCAGGTTTCTGCAGGAGTACAGTTTTAGTTGCCTTCATTATTTCTTCAACAGATCTTCCAGTTCCAATGTATTCTGAAATAACCTCCCACCTACGTGAAGTTCCTTTGGGGTATTTCTGCATTCCTTTCCTCAGTAGATCAATCTCTTCTTTACTCCAAGGTTTCTCCTTCTTCTCAACATTGCTTCGAGAAGCACTGCCATTAGCCTTGATGGAACCATTGGCATTTTGTTGATTGGTTTTCTCATCAGCCACCTCTTTCTTGGAGCTCATCGCATCTCTCAAAACACTTGCTTGCTCTAATAACACCTTTATGCCTTCCATGTTCTCACAGAGACTCCTCATCTGCTCAATATCAAGTGACATGCAAAGCCCTTCCACATCATCATCAGAAATATCAAGTAAACGCTGGGATACAATAGGTCCTGAAAGAGTTCGAAGGCGAGCTCGCTCCTTCCGCAACAGCTTTTTCTCTTTCTCTTTCACCTTCTTGTGTTGCAAAGCAGCTTCTGCAGCTTGTCTCTCTTCCTCCTCTTTCCGTTGCTTCTCTTCCTCTGCAATTCTGGCTGCTTCTTCTTCCTGCAACTTCTTTGCCAGGAACTTAGCCTCCTTTTTCCTCTGTTTCTCAGCTTTTTCTTCTTCCTTTCTTCTCAATATTCTGGGGTCCCTCTTATAAGCATTATCAACAAGAGTGCGAATCCGTGCATAATCTTCTTTCCTAGCTTTTTCTGTCAATTTTGCATTCTGCCTTTCCATCCACCTCTTGTGGTCTCGAGATTCAGCTTGCTCGAGATCAAACTCATCAGCATGAGGAAACTCCCTCCAACTTTTAAAGGAGTACCAAAAATTGTAGAAATTATCTACATCTTTTAATGGAGTATTATCATCACCTAGTGTTGGAATTGGTTGATTAACTGACCACCGTCCGTTCCTCATAAAAGCAGGACCAAACACCTTAAAGAAATCCTGTGGAGCACAATCAGTGGGAATCTCGTCATCAAACTCATCTGTGGAATCATAAATCCTTCTCTTCACAGGATCAATCAGTACTTCATATGCTTCCTGGATTGCCTTGAAGTGACTTTCTATTTCATCCTTCTTTGCTTGTTTCGCGGCTTCAGTTTCCTCGGCCAGAAGAAGAGCAGCCTGTTTGTCAGGATGAAACCTCAAGGCAGTTTCACGATAGCTTTTACGGATTTGATCCTCAGTAGCCAGATACCTTAGATGACCCAGACCCAATAATGCATAGTGATCTTGTTGCTTGTCCCCAGTACCAGATTTCTTTTTGCTCTTACTGCTGTAAGAATCAGATGGAAGGTACGTTTGTTCCTTGTCATCAGCCACTTTCTTGTCTTCAGCCTCATTCTTATCTTCCTGAACACCACGAAGTTTAAGTGCAGCAGAATGGAAAGAATGACCTGCAGGTTCATATTTCAAAGCCTTGGTAGGAAGGCAGTTTGAAGAGACAAAAATAGGCTGCCCATCAACAATCTCCTGTGAGTAAGTAATGAGACGGAATTTTGTATGTACAGCCATAATGGTGGCTTTCAGAACAACCAAATATGTCTCCCCTCAAATTTTACTATGTAACCTGCATTCAAATAAAAATTCAATTAGACAGTTCCCAGTCCCCTTGACTTCAGTTAAATCAACATCTAAATATTATTTAAGAGAATAAAATATTTTCTTAAAGAGTGCAGGAACTACTACTATAAAGTGAAGGGGAAAGATGGGAAGGGAAAAAAGGCCAATAATGCAACAAGGATGCCCAATCTCAATGCGTATTGGATACAGTAACTTTCTTGATGTAGCATAGCAATCAATGGATTAATAGAACACCAGAGATGAGCACACTGTAAAAAATTTTAGCCAATATATCACAGAATTTAAAAGCTAAAAACTGTTTCAGAGTAGACCTAAACAACTATTGCTCCTCCGAGCAGTATTATTTATGGCAGAAGGCCAAAATTCTGTCATATAAACATTCCATTGCATCCTATGACAGCAACTTCACAAATTGCCTATGCCAATTGGCAAAATATCTGCCGTTGTGACCATGGCACTACCAGTTAAAAACATTGCCAACACAAAGACATCAAAAATATTTTATAATGGAAAAGTAGCCATCTTACAATGAAAAAAAGAACAAATACACGACATACTGTCTGAGTCTGACCTATGTTTTCATGAAGGTAAGGAGAGAGAATCGAGGCATACAACAATGAACAGAAGTAACTTATTGGCAAGTATGCAATGTACAAAGATTGAATAGGCAAGGACTGGCCTCTCAGAGGCATATTCTCAAAAACAATGTTTTCCCAAACCAATACGAGAAAGCGTAACAGTTACAGAAAATAGTATTCAGTTACTTCACCCGGGCATAGAATACACACATTGAAGTACAATTAACTGAATATCAAAGAAGTAAAACATCGGTAATTGGAGGGAAAGTACTGTGAATGATCCACAAAAGTAAATATCGATTCAGCTTCACATGCATAGGAAAATATCATTGCAATCTTACCAAAATTAATTAAACTCACAAAATAAAGGCAAAAACAGTTAAGACACTGCTTGATATACGGACGAATACATAGCACTACCAATTCTTCCCCCTCCCCTCCCTAACTTCATGAAACGAATAAAAAACAAATCCAGCCCATCCAATGAAAAGAAAAAGTAAAGGAAATAACACATCCAATTCATCAACAGTTAAGTAAAAAACTGCCTAAAACTACCATTCAGTTAACATAAAATTCAAATAGTAACAGTGATCAAGCAGAAGAGCCTTTTTTCTCAAAGCATGAGGATGAAAATCCCAAATTTTTTAAAACGTAAGGACAAAAAAACATTGAAAGAGCATAAAAAATTTATTTCACTGAATATTTTTATTAACCGAGTGCATGTCAGATTCGACATCCGAGATCGATAATTAGGGTAAAATCACGTCGAAGACAATGCAAAAGCAACATGCTCCCAAATAAACACTAATAATATTGTGGATTTCATTTTTTCGTAGTATCCAACACCAAAACTAAAAAACTTCGACGAAGAAACCGCAAAATATGAAAGAACAATTATAAACAAATAAAATAAACAGGGGTGAAAAGTACACAAATTCAATCACATCACAGGGAAAATCATGAAGAACAACAAAAAAACAGCTAAAAAACGAAAAGGCTGAAGCTAAACTCAAAAGGGTTTGAGATATATGAAGAGAAAGATTACAGTTTTGCAGCAGGAGAAGTGGAATGAAAACAGATCGTGATTGGCGTGAGAAAGAGAAAAGCATGGCATGTGAGGTGTGTGGTGTGTGATGCAGAAAGTGATGCGATGGGAAAACGAAGAGGAAGAAGAAAGATGAAAGCTTTACCAAGAAAAAAGGAGGGAGGAATCACGCAAAGAAGGGAAGAAGCCGACTGTGAAGAGCACAAGAGAAGGAAGGTTTTGGTTTTCGTTTGGGCATTTTATATGTGGCGACACCCACTGCCCTATCTTTCTTCTTCCTCTTTCTCTCTTTCTTTGCTAAAATAATTCTAAAAACATCGTAAATTACTTCACTAGCCTCCTTCTATTTTCAATATAAATAAAACCAAAAAAGTATTTTTTTTTCAGTTAAATGAAATTATAGATAATTAAATTACTTGGATGTTTATTTTTAAAAATTACAAAAGAATGCGCAGTTTGATTTAAAATAAGTTTGGAATTGAATGTAATTTATATCAATATATCATTTTAAATGCAATTCTTTATAAATTATAACCAACTTATCACATATGTGAACATCTAATTAGATAATATTATATTATCTGCTGACTTCTCTTGAAATTATAAGAAATAAAAATGTAAAGATAGGTCTGTTGTTATTTTAAAAATAAATAAAACTAGGTTAAGAAAAATATTTCATGTGAGCAAAGTTTAACAAAATTGAAAAAAAAAACAAAAAAAAACGTCTTTAAGATGGATCTTTGTTACTTAAATTGGATTCAATTATTATTAGAAATACTTATGAGTGATAAATATGTTTATTACTCCACAACACATATATATAAATACTTAACTCTTGTAAACATTTACCTCTATGTTCCTTTGGAAAAAATCAGCAAATAAACTTCCTACTATTTTATCAAAAGTATTACTTAGTAATTATAAAATGACATTAAAAATAATATAAATATATCATTTTTTTTATATAAATAAAAATTGTATTATCGTGTAATTGTAATTTTCAATTATTTTTAAATAATTCAATTTTCATTAAATATTTTACTGTTTTTATTTTTTTTTAATTTACAAGATTTTTTATTTGAATAACTTATTTCATTTGAATAGTTGATGTAGTGAGTATTATTTAAATTTAATTTGAATTTCCGTAAGTTTAAATTTTTTACTTCTTAATTTAAATGATTGCAATACTATTTTTTTTTTTTTTACAAATATCACCATG
>Ga0214543_1010374_pt1 | contig 13837 bp, 5 predicted proteins | sample CNSS2metaG_FD_160094 | JGI IMG/M metagenome (GOLD analysis project Ga0214543, IMG submission 160094) | Root nodule microbial communities from cowpea collected in UCLA plant growth center, Los Angeles, California, USA - CNSS2 | ecosystem: Host-associated > Plants > Roots > Nodule | place: USA...
AAAAAACATATATATAATATATATATATATATATATATATATATATATATATATATATATATATATATATATATATGAAATAAATATTCAATGTTACAAATAATAACTATTATTACTAAGATTCATATTAGTCGAGTCAAAAGTTCGATTAATCTCGTCTCATCTTAAGTTAGGTTAACTTTCGATCAAGTTAGATGAGATCCACTATGGTTAAGTTGATTTGGATCCATCTTGGATTAGGTCAGGTGGATTCATCTTTGGTTGAGTCAAGTTGAGTCCTTCCTCTTTTAAGTTATCCCGAGCTTACCTTTGATAAAGTCGAGTTGTGACACATTGAGTTAAGTCGAGCCTATCTATGTTCAAATTAAGTTTCATATCATGCCATAATAATTTAGGCCGAAAAAATGGTCATCAATGTTAGACCAACATTGGACAATGTGGGATTGGACCAAACTCAAATTAGGTTAGGTTGGTCCGATCAAACAAATTGGGTTGGACTCTAACATTTTTGTTACGTTATATGTAATAAAAATTAAGTAAAAAAAAGTTATAATTAATATAACATATTTTAAGGTTGATATACACTTTAAAATATTTTAAAGACGTGTAATATTATAAAAATTATTTAGAAATTAATTCAAGTTTTATAACCGATCAAATATTTGACCGTGATTCTAATATGTTTTAACTAAAACTCTAAAGATCAAGAAGTTTTCATTCCACTTATATGATGAACCAATAAAATAAAAAAGATTGTTCAAGAGACATATGGTCGAGAAAAAATCTAAGAAGCATATGATATTGTCTTTGTTTTATTGGTGTTGAAATTTTTCAATATTCAAACTAAGGAGAGTAAGGTGATTCCATTTATGGATGTAATATGAAAAATTTAATATGCTAATTGAATTAAGGTGAATATTGGTAGTATAGTCAAGGGTTATGCTAGTTTTACTTCATGTACTGGTATTTTTAGAAAAAGTCAAGTTAAATATGTAAATAACTTTTCAATTTTTGTAAGGGTACAAACATTTATTTATGCGAATCAAATTGATGAACAAGACAGGTCGATCCAAAATGGTTATCGGTTGAAATCATCCCATTTTGAACTGTCACTCCTATATTAATGTACAATTAATATATATTAATGTACAATTAATAGTAAGATATATATATAATTGTATAATAATTAGTCTATGTATATTAAATTGTACAATTAATATACCTATGATATATATATATATATCATAGGTATATATATATATATAAACTATTTTTCATATTATATAAATATCAATTAAAAATTTAAAAAATAATATGTAAAATAAATTATTAAAATCATTTATTAATAATGTTATAAATATAATTTAAATATTTTTAAATTTGATAAAATAGTATAAATAACAGAAAAAAAAAAAACGTGCGTAGGCACGATTCCAAAACTAATTCTTAATAAAATTAATGATTTGTTTTGAATATTAATGGCTTCTTACTTGTCTTTATTGGAATGTGGTCCATATATATACGTTACGTTTTGTTTTCAGTGGTTTATGTATCACAACAGGTCAAGAAGTAAAAAAGTGGAATTACTTATATCCAAGTTAAGTTTTGAATGGATTCTTTATTTTCCAACTATGCTCATTTACTATTACCGTTGAAAATCGTTTTGTATATCTACTAATTAATTTGTCTTGAGAAAATTAAATATTTAGAGTTTTCTTTTAATAATCATGTAACCTAAGTTTAATTTTAATTATTTTGTTTAGGCCGATGAATCTCAAACATTAAAACTATACATCATAATTAAATACGAATAGACTATGTGAAGAAATGGTTACTAACAACATATATATCTATTGAATAATCATTACTTTCAATACAAATGTCTTTGTGGAACAAGTTCATTACTTTCATTCTTATTTTTTCATCAAAAAGAAAAGAAGTTTCAAGCATAATCCAACATTTTCAATGTCCCATTTCATCATCAAATTCTTGCTCAAAGAGAGATCCTGAAGAAAAAAAATGTGAACAAATGTATATAAATTAATATGAGGGCTATGAGTATGTATAAATTAAGAAAAAGATATATAAAAAACAATTCTTACGTGTTACAATCAATGTCCTTGGAGATGGGAAAACCAATATCGACATTACATAATTTAGGAAGCTGAACAGCTTTGTTTTTGTTTAGGTTAAGAGTTTCATTGGCGGTTGACTTAAGACAGACACATGCCTCACGAAGTTCAGGTTTTGTAGGTGCTGAAGCTCTCACATTTCTCACCCCATTACAACAAGCACTTGATGGGCTCTTTTGATTCGTGGTGAGAAAAGATAAGCATGTAAGCAATTGGAGCTTTGCCTGCACACAGCTGAACCCATTCACTGGTTTCATAGCTGCAACTATGACGAGTAACACAATTGCCAAACTAAAAATTGATGTAGACACTTTCTTCATTTTCACACTTTACTTTATCTCGAAGATTCACTGATATTTTGTTTTAAATTTGGATAGATGAAACACTCTCTAAAATGTTACATTTATAGTGTTGAGACCTTTGTCCCACGGAAGCATTGTTCCATGAGATACATGATTTTCCTTTTTTATAATATTCTTGGTGGTTGTTTTTTAAAGGTTACGAAGAAATAATTTTATTCGATGATTAATTAAGAATCTTACATTAATGACTAAATTAAATATATCAAGAAAGAAAAAATAAATTTATAACTAATAGGTCCGGTTATATTTACTTAATAAACTTATCATATATGTTATCTATCTAAGAGATATTATAAAAAACAGTTATTGTTATGCATTTAGAGAGAAATTGAATAGTATAAGTATAAATAAATTAAAAAATAAAATTAAACATAAATTAATTGAAAGTAAAAATAAAAATATATATTTAAAAAAAATTAATAAAACACATACAAATTTATTAAAATTAATATTAAAGAGTTTAATCTCATTCTCTATTATCTGGTTGATTAGTGTAAGATACCCACAATACTTTAGACAATTAAAATTTCTTGGAACCATTCCTCCAAATTTTCTTTCTCTCTTTCTCTACTTCTTTTTTTCTCTCTCCCTTTCTTTATGTTATTAATTAATTAATTATCTTTAAAGTCATGATTACATTCCTTAAATAAATGTTATCTTATTCTATCTTTCTTTTTTCTTATCTTCGTAGCGTATCTTGAAAAACAATATATCTATATATAATCTATAACAACCAATATTCTTTTTAATTAATACATGTTTTTATTTGTTTTTTCTTTTATTTATTTTTTATACTTATTTTCTTAATCACAATATTTCATAAATATTAATCGATTTGTTTTCCAATGTTTAGAATTTATCTGGATAGAATACAAAACATTTTTTTATATATAAATTTAATCACATAATTAAAATCTAAGATTTTTTAGGTAAGAATAAAATAAAAAATATATTTATTTAAAAGTAAGCATATTGTCGTTAAGTTCAATCCTTAATATTAATATTAGAGTTAAAGTATTATAACGATATTTGTTGTATGAAGGACATATTTGATCGTCCATTAATATTTAATATCATACTCACATTAGGAGGAAATAAAAAAATTTAGCTCTTAATAATTTTTTTTCTACATGCAATTAATGTATACAGAGAATATGTATGGATTAAGGCACATAAAATATTTAATAGTTGTTATTTGCAACATCAAACGTTTATTTCATATATATTGTCAACAAGTTATTTTTGAAGAAATTAACTGTCAAAATATCATTGTTTACTAATTTATTTCCCTCTTTGCCTTAACAAGAAATTGTAATCAGAACCTACAAAAATAATCTTGATTTAGGTGTTTATGAGCTTGTAACAGTTTTAGTTGGTGGATTTGAAGCTACAACAAATCTTGGAGAACCTGAGCTTGTAACAGTTTTAGTTGGTGGATTTGAAGCTACAACAAACCTTGAAGAACCTGAGCTTGTAACAGTTTTAGTTGGTGGATTTGAAGCTACAACAAACCTTGGAGAACCTGAGCTTGTATCAGTTTTAGTTGGTGGATTTGAAGCTACAACAAATCTTGGAGTAACAGTTTTAGTTGGTGGATTTGAAGCTACAACAAACCTTGGAGAACCTGAGCTTGTATCGGTTTTGGTTGGTGGATTTGAAGCTACAACAAACCTTGGAGAACCTGAAGTTGTAACAGTTTTAGTTGGTGGATTTGAAGCTACAACAAACCTTGGAGAACCTAAGCTTGTATCGGTTTTGGTTGGTGGATTTGAAGCTATACCTATTGGCTTTGGTGGTTTCGAAATTGTATCATCACCTGAGGGTGGCGCAGGCTCGGAAGCTGTAGGTTTAAGGACCAGAAAAACTAGGAGAGTTGCGAAAGCTACAAACACCTTCATTCTCTAATACTAGTTCTATCTCAAAAGGCTTTTTAGAGTGATAATGATAAATGGAACAAAGGTATGAGCTATATATAGTGATAGTTTTGGACCAATTTCAACCTTAATCACATGAGTTGTTTTTATTTGGGTTAAATATGTTTTTGGTCCCTCAAGTTTCAGTGAAAATTGGAATTAGTTTCTCTTCAAAACTTTCAACCAATTTAGTCATTCATCTCTAAAAATACATGAATTTAGTCATTTTAACCAAATTTTGTTTAGTTTATCTGACATTTCAAGCACATTTCATTATAGTATTTGAATTATTTACACCGTTTTACACATCTTCGCTTCAATGTTAACTCAAATATTATCATAAAATGCGTTTAAAATGTCAAATAAATTTAACAAAATTTGGTAAGAAGGACTAAATTCACGCATTTCTAAAGATGAAGTATTAAATGAGTATAAAGTTTCGAAGAGGGATTGTTTCAAAATTTACTGAAATTTGAGGAACCAAACACATATTTAACCCTTTTTATTTAAGGGTCCTGCTAACAAGTACCCTAAGGGCACTGATTAAAGATAATTAATACACATTAAATTTTACAAAAGTTCATAGTTAATTGTGATATTAAATAAAATATGACCTAATAATCATTAATGCAATTTTATTTGTAGGAGGATGCTAATCGGTGCCCTTAGGACACTGATTAAGAAATAATTAATATACATTGGTTCCATCATGTTTATATTGAAAGTTGAAATAATTAATTTTATTAATTAAAATAACATAAATGCATACAACAGATTTTTTTAAAGACAAAAATTTCCTTTAAAATTTCTAAGCAATAGCTCTCTTGATTAAAAATAAGTACTTTGGAATTTCTAAAGTCTATACTAAAATGAAAAATGCTTTTGGAGATGCAAATTTAAATCCAGTGTTTCACTTAAAAGTTTAAGTAATTCCATTTTTTATATTGCTAGATTTATGTATTTACAATTAATAATTTCAAATATTGAAATATTGTCTATTTTTTTAATATAAGGGATTTTGTTAAGCTAGCATGAATGTTGCAAAAAGTTATCAATAAGTTAGAGAAAGGAAATTCAATGATGTCTCAAATTGATACTTTAATTATTATTTTTTTTATAAATTTTTTAGATGTTTAACACTATTTTTTGTTGGTTTTTATGTTAATTTAAATTTTTTTATGATTAATTATATTTCAATTTGGAGAATGCTAACCAGTGTCCACTGGTTAAGGAATAATAAATGTGCTTTGGTATCATTATTTTTACATTGAAAATTGAAATGATTAAATATATTAATTAAAATAGTATAAATGCACATAATAAATTTTATAAAGATAAAAATATCCTTTTAAATTTTTAGATAATAACTTACTATTACGAAACAAGGACTTTAAAAGTTTTAAGATCTCTAATTTTTTAACATTTTTAGATGTTTAACATTAATTTTTTTTGTTGGTTTTTCTGTTAATTTATACTTTCTTATGTTTTTTTTTTTGAATTTTTAGATGTTTAACACTATTTTTTGGTTGGTTTTTCTGTTAATTTAAATTTTCTTATATTTAACTATATATAATTTTAGCAACATTAAAATATAGTTATTTTATTATTTAATTAATTTTTAACTTTAATTTATGAACATTAAATAAAATATTAAATACACATGTACAATATTTATGAACATTTTTTGTCCTCTAAAGAAAATAAAGTTGCATTAATGATTATTATGTCAAATTTTATTTAATATCACACTTACATATGTACTTTTGTAGGATCCAATGTATATTAATTATCCTTAACCAGTACCCATAGGACACTGGTTAGCAAAACTCTTTCAATTTTTTTAACAACATTGAAATATAGTTATTTTAATTATTTAATTATTTTTAAATTTTATTGGTGAGCATTAAATAAAATATTAAATACAATTGTACAACACTTATGAGTCTTTTTGTCATTGAATAATACATATTAATTGTGATATTAAATGAAATTTGACATAATAACCATTAATGCAATTATATTTTATTTCAATGACAAAAATGCTCATAAGTGTTGTACAGTTATGTTTAATATTTTATTTAATGTTCACCAATTAAAGTTATTAATTGTGATATTAAATGAAATTTGACATAATAATTATTAATGCAATTATGTTTTATTTCAATGACAAAAATGCTCATAAGTGTTATACAATTATGTTTAATATTTTATTTAATGTTCACCAATTAAAGTTAAAAACTAATTAAATAATAAAATAACTATATTTTAATTTTGTTAAAAATTAAAATATAATTAAATTTAAAAAATTTAAAATAATAGAAAACCAATAAAAAATAATGTTAAATATCTAAAACGTTTACCAAAGGAAAAACAACAACAATTAAAGTATCAATGAAACTTCATTAAGTTTCCTTTTTTTGACTTATCTATAACTATTTGCAACATTTCTTTTAGTTTAATAAAATCTTTTGTATTATACATAAAACTAGCAATATGTTAGAGAGATATTTTTTCTTAATTTTTAGTAGAGACCTTATAAGTTCTAAAATGCTTATTATATATTAGAGAGATATTTTTTCTTAATTTTTAGTACAGACCTTATAAGTTCTAAAATGCTTATTATATATTAGAGTTATTATTTAGAAATTTTAAAAGATATTTTTATCTTTATAAAATATGTTATATGCATTTATATTATTTTAATTAATGACGATAATTATTCCAGTTTTCAATTAGAAATAATGAATTTAATATGTATTAATTATTTCTTAACGAATGGAGCTGGTTAGTATATTTCTTTATTTAAATTTACTAGGGATGCGTTCCTCATTGCCACAAAAAATGGTAAAGCATTGAATAGGTGTTAATTGTCAATATTACAATTGTATTTGTTTCGTAACATTTATTTTTAAACAAACTCGTAAATATTATTATAAATTTTGACATCTCAACAATATTAATATTCCAAAACTTACCATGTGTATTATTATAAAATTTGACATCTCAATTGTATCAATATTCCATAACTCATTAATCATTTGTCGATCATATGAAAATTTATTAAAAGAAAAAAAATAAAAATACATAAATGTAATGTGAGATTTAGAGGATTAAGCAGAGTAATAATCATTAATTAAAAAAATTAGATATTCAAATTATAATCTTATTTATCTGAAATATGTATCAAGTGGATGGCAAAATAAAATTCTCAACAAGAAAAACGTTAAATAATGACCAAAATTAATGGCAAAAAATAATTAGTCACTATACTGACAAATTTAGATACTAATTTATAAATTAAAAATTACTGGTAACTAAACTAGTTTCAAAAAATTATAATTGGTTTCTAAATTGGTAAATAAAATAGTTTCTATTATAAAATGGTCTCTAAATTGGTCACTACCATTGGCTACCTAGGTTTTCGTTACCAAAGGAATTGATTTCTATATTGGTCTCTAAATAATTAATTAAAGACCAATTTAGTGACCAATTATTGTTTAATTGTTGTTTTAATTGATACTTTAATTGTTGTTTTTATTTTTTATTTTTTAGATGTTTAACACTATTTTTGTTGGTTTTTATGTTAATTTAAACTTTTTTATAATTAATTATATTTTAATTTTTAGCAATATTAAAATATAGTTATTTTATTATTTAATTATTTTTTAACTTTGATTGGTGAGTATTAAATAAAATATTAAACACAATTGTACAACACTTATGGACACTTATGTCTCTTAAATAAAAAATAAAACTACATTAATGGTTATTATGTCATATTTTATTTAATATCGAAGTTATTTATGAACTTTGAAAAATTCAATTCGTATTAATTATCTTTAACACATGTCCTTAGTATACTGTTTAGCATGACTCTAAAATAAAAAGAATTCATGTGATCAAGGTTGAAATTGGTCCAAAACTATCACTATATATAGCTTATACCTTTGTTCCATTTATCACACTCAAAACACACTTCCATTCTAAAAAGCCTTTCGAGATAAAACTAGTTTTAAAAAATGAAGGTCATTGTAGCTTTTGCAGCTCTTTTAATTTTTCTAGTCCTTACAACTACAACTTCCGAGCGAGCGCCACCCTTGGGTGATGATACAATTTCAAAACCACCAAAGTCAATAGTAATAACTTCAAATCCACCAACTAAACCTGTTACAAGTTCAGGTTCTCCACGGTTTGTTGTAGCTTCAAATCCACCAACTAAAACTGTTACAAGCTCAGGTTCTCCAAAGTTTTTTGTAGCTTCAAATCCACCAACTAAAACCGTTACAAGCTCAGGTTCTCCAAGGTTTGTTGTGGCTTCAAATCCACCAACTAAAACCGTTACAAACTCAGGTTCTCCAAGGTTTGTTGTGGCTTCAAATCCACCAATTAAAACTGTTACAAGCTCAGGTTCTCCAAGGTTTGTTGTGGCTTCAAATCCACCAACTAAAACCGTTACAAGCTCAGGTTCTCCAATGTTTGTTGTAGCTTCAAATCCACTAACTAAAACTATTACAAACTCAGGTTCTCCAATGTTTGTTGTAGCTTCAAATCCACCAATTAAAACCGTTACAAGCTCAGATTCTCCAAGGTTTGTTGTAGCTTCAAATCCACCAACTAAAATCGTAACAAGTTTAGGTTCTCCAAGGTTTGTTGTAGCTTCAAATCCACCAACTAAAACCGTTACAAATTCAGGTTCTCCTAGGTTTGTTGTAGCTTCAAATCCACCAACTAAAACCATTACAAGCTCATAAACACCTAATTCAAGATTTTTGTAGGTTACGATTACAAATTCTTGCTAAGGCAAAGAGGGAAATAAATTACTAAACAATGATGTTTTGATAGTTAAATTCTTCGCGATATATATGAAATAAACGTTTGATGTTACAAATAACAACTATTAAATATTTTATATACCTTAATCATTACATATTCTCCGCACACATTAATTGCATGTGGGAAACAAAATATTAAGAGCTAAAAAAATTTATTCTACTAATTTTTAAATAGTGAACTTTGAATGTAACTTTAACCTTATAAAATTTACTTGTAAAGTAAAATTTACATTAATTTATATACTTTAAATTCATTTTTTTAGTTGATGTTGGATTTCTAACACATCTTCTAATGCTAAAACATACACATCTCAAGTGTGATTGTGGTATTAAACATTAAACATTAATAGATGATCCGATAGGTCTTTTAAATGATAAATATCATTATAATAGACTTTGAATCTTATACTATATTGAAGACCTAACCATAAAATCTTTACTCTTAAATAACTATATTATTTATTTTATTCTTGTCTAAACAAAATTAAGACTTAAAGAAACTTAGAATTTAACTCCATGATCAAATTCATTTATCAAAAGAAATGTTTTGTATTCTATCTCGATACAGTCTCAACATTGGAAAACAAAACGAGTAATATTTATGGAATATTGTGATTAAGTAAAATAAAAATAATTATAAAAAACTTATATTAATTAAAAAAATATTGGTTATTATATATATTATATATAGATATATTAATTTTTCTTTTTGAAAAATACTCTGAAGATAAGAAAAAAAAGATAGAATAAGATAAGATTGATTTAAGGAATTTAATCATGACTTAAAAGATAATTAATTAATTAATTAATAACATAGAGAAAGGGAGAGAGAAAGAAAGAAAAAAAAAAGAGAAAGAGAGAAAGAAAATTTGGAGGAATGGTTCCAAGAAATTTTATCTAAAGTATTGTGGGTATCTTACAGTAATCAACCAGGTAATTGAGAATGAGATTAAACTCTTCTAATATTAATTTTAATAAATTTGTATGTGTTTTATTAAAGTTTTTTATTTTAAAATATATATTATTTTTTTTACTTTCAATTAATTTATGTTTAATTTTATTTTTTATTTATTTATACTTCTATTATTCAATTTATCTCTAAATGCATAACAAGAACTGTCTTTTATAATATCTCTTCGATATATAATATATATGGCAAGTTTATTAAGTAAATATAACCGGACCTATCTGTTAACAGTTGTATTATTGTTAATTAAAATTTTAGAAAGTAATAAATCTATTAATTTCTTTCTTGATATATTTAATTTAGTCATTAATGTAAGATTCTTAATTATCCAATAAAATTATTTTAGTAAGAATTAATATTTTGAAATCATTAATTTTAGTAAGAATTGGTTTTGAAATTGTGCGTACGCACGTTTTTTCCTATTATTAATATTATTTTATTAAATTTTAAAATATTTAAATTATATTTATAACATTATTAATAAATGATTTTAGTAATTTATTTACATATTGTTTTTTTTTTAATTTTACTAATAATTGTTTTAATTGATATGTATATAATATGAAAAATAGTTTTAAAAAAAATATATAGCAATCATTGGTATATTAATTGCACAATTTAATGTCCATAGACTAATTGTAGTTATTATTCAGTTATATTATATGTGTTTGTACATTAATATATTTGCAAAATAGGTTGAGTTTGACCACAGTTTGTAAACTCGTCCAAAATAGAATGAATCTCCTAATTCACACATTTCATACCATAAGTGTAAAACTTTTTTTACCATCTTTTGAGAACCTATGAGTTAATTGTTGAGATCCTAATAATAAATTTATAATCATAAGTCACTTATATAATAGATCTATTTTTAGTTAACAATTTTAAAAAGTAATACATTTATTAAGTTTTTCCTTTAAAATTTATTTTTCTTTTAAAAAAATCATTCATCTCATAAGACAATGTTAAAAAAACCATTTATTAATTTTTTCTTTATATGTTTAATTCAGTCATTAATGTAAAATTCTATCTAAATTTGGAAGAAGGGTTCTATGGAATTTTAATTATCTAAAGTATTGAGCTGGTATGTTATCTATAAATTTTTTATATCGTAATTTTATTTTAAAGAAACCATTTTTTATAGAAAATGTTTTCATGAGTTAAGAATTGAGTAACTAATAATAAATTTAAAATCACAAGTTACTTGCATATAAGAGATTTTGGTATTATTTCTATTTAAAATTTTAAAAAGTAATAAATTTATTATTATTTTTTCTTTGTATATTTAATTTTTCTTTAAAAGAATCAATTATCTAAGTGAAAAACACTATAAATATAACATTTTTAGTGTGTTTTATCCATCCAAATCAAAATATCAATAAATCATTGAGATAAAACAAAGTGTGAAAATGAAGAGAGTGTCTACATCAGTTTTTGGTTTGGTAATTGTGTTACTCCTCACAGTTGCAGCCATGAAACCAGTGAATGGGTTCAGCTGTGTGCGGGCAAAACTCTCATTGCTCTCATGCTTACCTTTTCTCACTACGAATCAAGAGAGCCCATCAAGTGCTTGTTGTAATGGGGTGAGGAATGTGAGAGCTTCAGCACCTACAAAACCTGAACTCCGTGAGGCATGTAAGTGTCTTAAGGCAACTGTCAATGAAACTCTTAACCTAAACAAAGACAAAGCTGTTCAACTTCCTAAATTATGCAATGTTGATGTTGGTTTTCCCATCTCCAAGGACATTGATTGTAACACGTAAGAATTTATTTATATATATATATATATATATATATATATATATATATATATATATATATATTAATTTATACATACTCATAGCCCTCCTTCATTTATATATATTTGTTCACATTATTTTTTTCAGGATCTCTCTTTGAGCTAAAGTTTAAGGATGAAATGGGACATTGAAAATGGTTGATTATGCTTGGAAATTCCTTTCTTTTTCATGAAAAAAAAAGATTGTTTATTCAATTCGTGTGGAATAGACTTTTGTATTGAAAGTAATTATTACTGAATAAATATATCGATTGATGGTAGTCTTCGTTGTTTTAATGTTTGAGATATTCCAAACAAAATAATAAAAACTATATGCAATAAATTTATTAAATAAGTTTTTGTTAAGTATTACTGTGAGTTTTAATAGCTAAGCCGAAAGCTTAAAATTCATTATTCATTAGTTATTATTTGAAATTTTATTAAAATATAAAAATTCAAAGTATGATACAAAACTTATGATAAAATATATATTTTATGAAATATAATGAAACTTATCTATTATGAAATATAGGGAAGATGTGAAATCAGCTGATGAAGATGTTATTAGGTTACATGATTATGAAAGAAAAAAAAAATCTTAAAACAAATTAGTTAGTAAATAAATGTGATAGGCGATTTTGAACAATAACAAAAAAATGAGTATACCCGCAAAATAAGAATACATTGAAAACTTAACTTGGATATATGTAATTTTACTTTTTATTCTTTTAATCATTGTGATGATAAAGTTAGAGTGCTACTTTAAACCCGGATATAGCCTACTTCTCATTCATAACACATTTATGTTAACGTGATCTCATTAATTATGGCTCTATCGTTTCCATTAACATGTTTTCAGAAATTTTCATGGATTAAATTTTTTTATTGTAAGAATTAAATATGTTTTTAGTTTTTTAACTTTTAATAAAATTTAAAATTTTTTTTTTTTTAAAATCTAAAAACAATTTAGTTCTGTTTTAATAATTTATACATCCGATCTAAACATATATAAAAATAATAATACTTCTTATGAATAACTTTATTTTAACCAAATTTATTGAATTAAAAATATATTTACTTTTACTTCTCTCTTTATTGTTTTTATTATTTTATATGTATTTCTTTAAATTATAAAAAGAAGAGTGTTTAAAATAATATAAAATAAAACGAAGTAAGATAAACATTTAAATTTTTTTTAATAAATATATAGTAAGCTAGTATATTTAAAAAGAATAAGACTTATAAATAGTTTAACCTAACATTTTCATGAAATGAAAATTCATTTCACTTCTATATATTTATTTAGATTTTTTTTAATAATTGATATAGCTTATTTATATTTTGTAAAGTGTAATTTTGTTTTTATGAATTTCACTACTAAATAGATAAAGAAAAAAAAAAGGAGAAATCTCTCGGTTCAATCTAAATTTTATAAACGTAAATGGTAGATTTATATCTTGTTATGTTATATTACACAGATATAATTATTTGTGGTTTTCTAATGTTTTATGAAAAAAAAAAATCTAAATGCAAATAAGGTCTTTGGAAACTTCAAAAAACATTTTCTATTTTTTTTATCTAATGGATAAAATTATTAGCAAGACGATATAAAATAATTTTGTCAATGTATTTACTCCTTATTCCATATAATACTTTGTTATCACTACTTAAAGATGAATTTGATCTATAAAGTGTATCATAATTCAGATAAATAACATAATAATTTGAATAGCTAACTTTTTAAGTAATGATTATTATTTTACTTAATCTTCTAATTTAACTTGATTATATATATATATATATATATATATATATATATATATATATATTTATATATATTTATATATTTATATA
>Ga0214543_1010380_pt1 | contig 13832 bp, 10 predicted proteins | sample CNSS2metaG_FD_160094 | JGI IMG/M metagenome (GOLD analysis project Ga0214543, IMG submission 160094) | Root nodule microbial communities from cowpea collected in UCLA plant growth center, Los Angeles, California, USA - CNSS2 | ecosystem: Host-associated > Plants > Roots > Nodule | place: USA...
AACTGGGTTGAGAGAAGGGGCGGTTTTCGTATTGGTGGCCAAGTCGTAGAATTTAATCTATTAGATGTTTGTTTAGGGTTAGGTTTGAGGGTTTTGGGTGAAAGAATTGATTTAAATGAGACCATTTCGAATAGTGACACTTTGAATATTTTTGGGGGTGAAACAATTACTGTTAAGTTGATATACGACTATCTTTTGAAATATGATGATGATGTTGGTGGTGTAGAAGTCTTTTGCAAGATTTACATTTTGTTAGGGATATCAGAATTCTTATTGCCCAATAAAAAGGTAGTGTTTTCCCCATAATTTTTAAGATAGTTGATGATATTGACAACATCGGCAAATATAATTGGGGTACATTAGTGTATGAGTACTTCCTTAGTAGTTTGTGCATTGTTTCATTGGGATTGAAGAACGAGTCAAGTGCAAAGCATTTTGATGTTGTGGGCTGTGTTTATTTGTTTCAGGTAAGTACATTATTGTTTTTTATTATGTTGAAATACTGATCTTGATTGTGCTGAAGATGCCGTTGTAATTTATTTTATTTGTTGCAGTTATGGTCATTTGATCATTTACTTGTGTGCAACACAAAGTTGACATGTCGGATGAACAAGTTCCCTCGACTATTGCATTGGATGAATGTCAGAGTTGGTGACAAAGTCATAACGAGAGCATTTGATAAGAATATGGTGAGGTGAAGCTGAAAAATACATTGTTTGTTTTAGTTTGATGTTACATAGAGGGAATTTGTTTATAATTATTTGTTTTTTTGTACAGTGTGTTGTTGATGTGTCCGTGTCAGATGAAGAACTTCATCATGATGTTGTTAAAGAAGCATTTAAACAATTTGGCACTGGCTATAGAAATGAAGAAAAAAAGGACAACGAAGAGGTTCTTCGTCTCCTAGAATATGAAGAAGGTGAGATAGCTGGTATGGAACATTCAATTTCTGAATTAGAAGAAATGGTTGCAAAATGTACGGGTGAGGTTGGAAATGAAGACCCCCTAAATGATGGTTGTGCTAAAGATGTGTTTGATGATGACAGTGATGGAGATGACGAAATGTTTCATGACCCTCCTGCTAAGCCGCATCAGGATGAAGAAGTTGTTGTAAACAATGACGGTGGTCAACATAGCAACATGTATGACCGTATGAAGGCCCAACCACAAAGGCAGTTCAAGAGTGTTGCGACAAGAACACCTTTTTCTGTTTATGGGAATAAGAAGAATGCGAAATTGAAATGACCAAGATTGGGATGATGCAGTGATGAATTTACGTCCAATGTGGATGTTATTAATGCAATAGGAAGTGTGATGCGTATTTTCTTTATTTATTAGATTTGAACAATCCGCAATGCATGTTATTTTATTTATGGCAGATATTATTTTACATTCTTATGTTTAGTTTGTTGCCTTTTTGTTGAAGTTAATCATTAATGCATGATCTGGATTGAGCATAAGTTCGTACTAAAAGAAATCAAACCACCCAATTAATATTATGTTTGGACATTTGTTAAAAGAAAAAGTTTATAGGGATATAACTGAATTAGTGAATTGTCATTTGTGTGAATGTTAAGCAGTGCATGAATGATGGATAAAGGAATTTGTAAGTTACTTATTTCATTAAGTTTAGTCTGCATTGAACGGACTATACTTTCCATGTAACTCCCCACTTAGTTATTCGTGACTCCCCACTTATTTTTTGAATTTTTCCTGGAAATTGGGTTATGGTGAAGAATTTGTAAGTCATTGAATTAAGGATAATGATTATAGTGCAATGATCCATACATAAATTTCAAATTCCATATATAAACGACCTTTACTGAAGTCTGCACTGACTATACAAAAAAGTTATTATAACTCCCCACATACGTTTTCCTTACTCCCCACTTATTTGTGATATCTGATATTTCAATTTTCTGTTGTTTGAAAAACATCCCATTCCACTTCATGGGCGTTGCGTGCATGGAGAATACTTTGGATTGCCTTTCATGATTGAAAAATTATGGAAATTCAGTATATAAGTGACCGTCACTTCAGTCAGCGTTGTATTGACGAAAAAATACACGTAACTCCCCACATAGGTTATCCTTACTCCCCACTTATTTGTGATATCTGATATTTCGTTTTTGTGTTGTTTGAAAAACAACACAATCCACTTCATGGACGTTGCGTGCATGGAGAATACTTTGGATTACCTTTAATGATTGAAAAATTATGGAAATTTAGAATATAAGTGATCGTCACTTCAGTTAGCGTTGTATTAACGAAAAAATACACGTGACTCCCCACATACATATTCCTTACTCCCCACTTATTTATGATATCTGATATTTCTTTTGTGTTGTTTGCAAAACATCTCATTCCAGTTCATGGAGGTTGCGTGCATGGAGAATACTTTGGATTGGCTTTTATGATTGCAAAATTATGCAAAATTATGGTTATAAATGACCTTCACTTCAGTCAGCGTTGTACAGACAAAAAAATACACGTAAGTCCCCACATACGTATTCCTTACTCCCCACTTATTTGTGATATCTGATTTCTCGTTTTTGTGTTGTTTTAAAAACATCCCATTCCAGTTGATGGACGTTGCGTGTATGGAGAATACTTTGGATTGCCTTTAATGATTTAAAAAAATTATGGAAATTCAGTATATAAATGACCTTCACTTAAGTCAACGATGTACAGACGAAAAAATACACGTAACTCCCCACATAGGTTATCCTTACTCTCCACTTATTTGTGATATCTGATATTTTGTTTTTTTGTTGTTTGAAAAACATCACAATCCAGTTCATGGACGTTTTGTGCATGAAGAATGCTTTGGATTGCCTTTATTGATTGAAAAATTATGGAAATTCAGTATATAAATGACCATCACTTCAGTCAGCGTTGTACTAACGAAAAAATACACGTAACTCCCCACATAGGTTATTCTTACTCCCCACTTATTTGTGATATCTGATATTTCATTTTTTTGTTATTTGAAAAACATCACAATCCAGTTCATGGACGTTTCGTGCATGGTGAATACTTTGGATTGCCTTTATTGATTGAAAAATTATGGAAATTCAGTATTTAAATGACCGTCACTTCAGTCAGCGTTGTACTAACGAAAAAATACACGTAATTCCCCACATAGGTTATCCTTACTCCCCACTTATTTGTGATATCTGATATTTCGTTTTTTTGTTGTTTGAAAAACATCACAATCTAGTTCATGGACGTTTCGTGCATGAAGAATACTTTGGATTGCCTTTATTGATTGAAAATTTATGGAAATGTAGTATATAAATGACCTTCACTTCAGTCAGCGTTGTACAGACGAAAAAATACACGTAACTCCCCATATAGGTTATCCTTAATCCCCACTAATTTGTGATATCTGATATTTCGTTTTTGTGTTGTTTGAAAAACATCACAATCCAGTTCATGGACGTTTCGTGCATGGAGAATACTTTGGATTGGCTTTATTGATTGAAAATTTATGGAAATGTAGTATATAAATGACCTTCACTTCAGTCAGCGTTGTACAGACGAAAAAATACATGTAACTCCCCATATAGGTTATCCTCACTCCCCACTTATTTGTGATATCTGATATTTCATTTTTGTGTTGTTTGAAAAACATCACAATCCAGTTCATGGACGTTTCGTGCATGGAGAATGCTTTGGATTGTCTTTATTGATTGAAAAATTATGGAAATTTAGTATATAAATGACCTTCACTTCAGTCAGTGTTGTACAAACGAAAAAACACAAGTAACTCCCCACATAGGTTATCCTTAATCCCCACTTATTTGTGATATCTGATATTTTGTTTTTGTGTTGTTTGAAAAACATCACAATCCAGTTCATGGACGTTTCGTGCATGGAGAATGCTTTAGATTGCCTTTAATGTGTAAGTCCCTACTTTAGTACCAGTACTGTGCTTTGTGTATACTGAATTTAGACTAGTGCTCCTTTGAATGTCCATTTCATGATAGATTTAATTACATTTTGAAATAGTAAATGAATGTTCAATGTTCCAAAATCATACATTTAATTAAGTTTAGTTAACAGTGGAACTGTTTATACATAGTTTTGATCCCCACATACGTTTACGTTAGTAACTAGAATGATGATTAACATAGTTGTAGTGAATAAATCACTTCAAGTTTTGAAACGACCAACAATAGAGACAATACTAAGCAGCAAAATAACACACACAAAATATTACGACAAGCTAGGAAAGTAAATACTAAGCACCACAATCATGGAATTTGTCACATATTTTCACTGATCAGTTGTTTGCGCACCCTTAGTGCTTGAGGAGGTACCATCACTGCCAGAGGAACCTTGGCCATGCTCAGTCTTGTTGGTGACAATGGAGGGTTTCACAAGTTTTCGCAATAACTCATCAATCTTGGGATCCATGCATGGGGGGAGGACAATGTCAGGCTTCAAAGTGGCATGGATAAGCTCATCCGTTGGTTGACATATGTCTGCCTTGAAGATCTAGTACGACAGAGTCAAAAAATGTATACAAAGTCATGGTGTGCGTAAAAAAGGACAATATATCATTGACAATGTTTAAGATTTTGATTCACACCTTCACAATGTTGTGTACTGTAATGTTGACATAGCAAAGTCGCGGACGGGGACTGAATGCTGCAACCTATTACAAAAAATAATAAAGTTAGAGAAATATTGTTAAGCGATGTGGACACATCAATATGATTCACTGTATAAGGTTGGCAACATATGTATTTACTGTGTGCAACAGCAAAACGGCTCCCACTGTCAGATCTTGTCCAAATTCTGGATTAAGTAGCACCTTCCTATGAACACTAGCCTACACAGTCGCATTGGTATCCTGTTCTTGGTTTAAGTAAAAATATTATTTGAAGTATGTCGTGAACAAAAAATACGAAATGTTTGTTTTGTATAGTTACCTTTATAGATATTTGCATATCTCCTAGCCCATTTGGCTTACATTGTTTGACAATGCATGGCACAAATGGAAGAATGCTTGTGCATTTGCAACTTGCTAACTGGGTTGCATTTTCAATTTTTCCTTCCTTCAGTAGCCCTGCACAAAACAACTTTTTCAGCCAAATGTGATTCGTTAGCTAATAAGATGGAGACATCTAAAATTATCACTGATGGAATACCATGGAATTTGATGAACTGCTCAGCCCATAACCATGGATTCGATTTGAAATCTCGTTCGTATGTTGCAGAGGCAATGTCCCGTGCAAATTGTTGAATGCTTTGAGCATGTTCTTTGTCCCGATTAATCATTGCTACCTGAACATTTCCTGTAGGTCCTGGAATCAGTGTTGTTGCTGAGTTGTATCTTTTGACGAATGACTCCAAATCCTGCTCTTCAACATCAAGTCCCTGCCACGGTTCCATTACCTAACAACGTACGCCCACATACAGAAGATTTATTCAACCCACTAATACAAGGTTGACAATAACCACATGTACATGAATACGAAAAGAAATTTCGAAACCTTATTTCGTCAATCCTTTATCACTGCAACGAAGAAGTATAGTGGTGCTTTGTGGTGGTCCGCAAAGTGTTGGACCAACGGGTCCAGTACTTATACTAAAATGTTATTAGACAAAATGACTATAATACCCTTACTTTTCTTGCATTGTAAGTTTGTATTTAAAGCACTCTGTTTCCTGTTCCATCGACCAGAAGTAAAGGTCTGTCAAACTCCCCCACCTACCAACTCTTAACCCACATTTATGTCACCATCTTCCACATTTTGAAGATGCAGTTCATTGATGTCTCATAATGGTGAGCCCAGCTATTGAAAGACGCATCAGCCATAACTACGGACATCACCATAAAGGCATCTTGGTGGCAATCTTCATTGCAAGTAAGTGATTCACCTTTATGTGAAAAGATTAATTTTTTTCTCGTTCAGACCTCTTCCATGCCCTCATTAATGAACCACAATGTGTGCAGTATCACAATAACTACAAGATGTCATCCGTGTGAAACAAAAAAAAATAGCCTAAACATTCCTAAGTCAAGTTGATGCAAATATTAATGTATGTCATTTAATTTGTAGGCATTTAAGTTACCACAAAATTCAGGTGATGGAGCCATTTGACTCACCATATAACATCTCCTTGGACAAAGATTTTGAAAGTCATATACCACATCAGCAGCCTGAACAAGTACAAGTAAATAGTGGTCTGCCTGAAAATGACTCTGTAGATGATATTTCACCCAAAGTACACGTGTTTTGATAGCTTGGATGATGTAAAACAATTTTATAGAAATTACGGTATTAGAAGCGGCTTTGGTATTCGAATAAGAACTTCTGCACGGGGCAAAGACAATGAAATCAACTACGTGAAGTTGGTTTGTTCATGTGAGGGGAATTATGTGTCCGCTATTCCTCCATAATTGAAGATCGTCCCCACTAAAGCAAAACAGTGTAAAGCTTCAATCACCGCAACAAAGAAAGACGGACAATGGTTCATAAGAAGCGTTGTAACTGAACACAGTCATGACATTAGTCCAAAGAAGTCAAGGCTAATACGAGGCAACCGTAAAGTTGATATGCATGCAAGGCAAATTGTTGAGACTAACGATGACGCTGGTGTCCGGATTAACAAAAGTTTCCGGTCTCTTGTGTTTGAAGCAGGTGGATATGAACACGTTAACTTCATAGAACGTGATGTTCGCAACTACATTGATCAACAAAGGCGAACTTTGTGTAAGGATGGGGATGGGCAGGCCCTTCTACGACATTTTTCAAAAATGCGGGAATTAAACAACGACTTTTTCTTCGAAATAGACATGGACGAAGACAATCGTATATGCAATGTTTTTTGGGCAGATGCTCGTAGTAGAGCGGCATGTGAGGATTTTGGTGATGTTGTATCCTTTGACACCACATATTTGACCAACAAATATGACATGCCTTTCGCTCCTTTTGTAGGTGTTAATCACCATGGTCACTTAATTTTATTAGGTTGTGGTCTTGTATCAGCAGAAGACACAAAGTCGTTCGTGTGGATTTTTGAATGCTGGCTTCGGTGCATGTATAACAAACCACCCGAAGGAATTGTTACCGACCAATGTAAGGCAATGCTTAATGCAATTGGAGAAGTTTTCCCAAATACCAAACATAGATGGTGTCTATGGCACATAATGAAAAAAGTGCGAGAAAAATTGCAAGGTTACACAAACTACAAATGTATCAAGAGTGAATTAAAAAGACTAGTGTATGATTCAATCACAGTGGCTGACTTTGAGTTGGGATGGCAGGCATTTATTGGACAATATGATTTGACCACAAACGACTGGCTCACTAGATTGTTCGACGAGAGACATCGTTCGGTTCCTTGCTATCTAAAAAGTCAGTTTTGGGCTGGAATGTCGATCACCCAAAAGAGTGAAAGGCTGAACGCTTTTTTTGATGGGTTCATTAATTTGGGAACTACTTTGCAACAATTTGTTGTGCAATATGACAACACACTACGACAAAAGGCAGAAAAAGAATTTGAAGCTGACTTTGCTTCATCCAATACCACTGTTGCATGTGGATCATAATCTCTCATTGAAAGGCGGTTTCAACTGGAGTACACGCACACCAAATTTGCGGAGGTACAGAACGAATTTAGGGGAAAGATTAATTGTTTCGTGAAAAGGGTGTCCCAAGACGGATGTCTGGCGAAGTATACCGTCAAGGAAGAGTGGTTATGGGAGGGCAAAAAATGCCACAGAATGCATGATGTTGTGCTTGACACGCTGACAACCAATATCCAATGTAGTTGTATGTTGTTTGAGTTTAGGGGCATCATGTGTCGTCACAGCTTGTTGACTCTTGGACAAGAAGACATAGAGTGCGTGCCGCAAAAATATGTTCTCCGTCGGTGGTCCAAAAATGTAAGGAGGAGGCATAGTTTGATAATAGCAGGATACAATGGAAGTAATGACGACCCACGCATGCAAAGATACAAAATCTTATGCAAGAGGTTTTACAATTTAGCGGAGGTGGCATGTGATTCAAACGCTTCATCGAGGATGTTGTGAAATGAGCTAAATTCTATTGCAAAAGGATTAGGTGTCCCTACCAAATCAAATCCCTTTTTACTTACCGAACATGCTGACATTGAAGACGATGACGGTCAACATCCAGGTGTGACGAACTGCAGTAATGTTCGCAGCCCAGTACATGTTAAGAGGAAGGGGAGACCTAGAACTAACAGATTACAATCAACTGTTGAAAAACTATCAAAGAAAAAGAAAACAAGTGTAGCAAAAAACAAGTCACAAAGAACTTCACAGGTTTGTATTTATGTCGGTGTATGATTATACTTTATTTTGAATTCATTAGTTATGTATTGAAGTAACGTGTTTGGGATGATTAGCAGGAACCTGTGGACGTCAATGTACCCTTAGACTCACAATGTACCCAATTGACAGACGAAGCCAGGATTGGACCATACATTCCCAACAATGGGTTCATGTCGTTGTTGACATGTATGGAGGCAGACATTGTTAATAGTCAACTTTCTACCACAAGACTCATTTGACAACCAAAAGGTGATTAGGTTTCGGCGAATTAGTATGTAGGTTGATGAATTTTTTTTGGTACGAACTCTATTTTGTGTGTCCTTTTTGTTTTCCAATTTTATGTGCATGGAATACACAAACATAATGTCACTGGATTGATCGTGTTTGGGTATTACATGTGCTTAATTGGTGTCCGACATTGCCCACATTAACATTTTCTTTGCATTGGGGTTTTGATGTTATCAATATATTAATTGCATAATTATAAATCATTATGAAGTTAGTGGTTGGTTTCATTGTTTAGTTGTTCATAAATCCCATTTCAAAATTGACATTAGGGATCTTAATTACAAGTTAATCACAAAAATAGAGCAATGGATAGTTAAACACAACGGCAGTACAGTGAGAATTATAATTTTAATTCGTCATATATGTTGTCCAATTGTTGCTCTTGATGCTCAAAGTGTTCTTTCCTACAGTTATGACTCATCCTTAATTGACCGTTGAAACGAATATGTATAACCCTTGCGAACCTCTGAGCTCTTCCCAATAACCGGACACGACTTTTGATAACCCCCCACCCACCCATATTTATTGACACACTCGAACCCTAATGGCAACCAAGTTGCGATTTCGTTTCATAGTTAAGCAAAATTTAAGCACCACCGCATTCGCACCATGGCCGCCAATGTCAGTGCAACTATTAGGGACAACAATGTCGGAACACAAGCATTTCCTGGGACGACGATATTGTGGACGTTCACCACCATCAACATTCATGGTCAGGTATGCCTTTCAGTTAAATTCGCCCATGTCATCAATCTGTGTAGGGTTCTAAATTATTTTGTAATGAGATTCGAAGTTGAATTTGTGCATGTAGAACTTCGCGTATGTAGATCGACATTTTTCTGCGGCATTTGAAAACGAACTGGACGACCAATGGACTTTACTTGATAATTTTGGGAACACCTTTATTGTGACCTACAACATGGATCCATTGAACCCAAAATTAACCAATGGATGGAAAGACCTAGAGAAGATATACACTGACCAAATAGTGGACTCATATGTTCAGCTTCGTTACGTCGGAGGCAGTCGCTTTCAAGTAACATGTTTTGTGGGCCAATGCGAACCACACAATAAGGAGTCATTTTTATTAGGTGCTGCAACGCACCCTGGGACAGCCCTATATGCTGTGAAGTTGACGAAATCTCAGGCACAAGCTAGCCATCTGGTAGTATCTATTCCTCAACTTCTAATCTGTTGCTTTCAGAACTATGAGTGCAATTTGGATGTGACTTCATCTGACCCCATGTATACTTCTGTTATTGGACTGTTTGCAGGACCTCAATGTTCGTTTTGGTGACATCATAAGAAGCCTAGAAATGGATGTGGTTTACCTTTTGGCAAGAAGAAGCGGAGTAGAGTGCAAACTACTGGTTTCCCGGACTAAGAGATCAACCAAGTTTGGACAAGGGTGGAGGCAGTTTTGTGTGGACAATCAGTTGAAGGAAGGAGACAGAGTTCCGTTTGAGGTTGACCATGTTCAGAAACATTGCATAATTGAGGTTTTCATCAATGGATGCAATTGTGATGTCGTAAAGTCCATCAATTTAGACTAATTTCATAATGTGGGATCTATCATTATGTTGTTTGAACAATTATCTTATCAAAGAAAGTTAATTACTTCTTCCCACCTTTTGGATCCATATATTTATGCAATTGGGTATATGTTACATAGTTCATTCCTAATTCATTCATTTAGACACGCATTTATTTACGTTATCCATTTCCAATTGAATTAGATAGGTGGGAGTACCTGTTACATAAGCAGGGAGTTAATCCCAACTATGTGGGGATTACAGTTGAACCTTTTTATTATTGGTTGGACATGGAATAAAACTTATTTTAACTCTCCTTGACAAAGGATTGACCATCATGTTACTAAAGCATGAAGTGTTGTTGACCCCAAGTATAAACCTGATAGAAAAAGGGAGTCATGCGCAACTAAGTGGGGAGTACACATTAAATTTTGCAATACTGCTTCAACATTCAATAAACACTATTTTTAAGTCGCCTTTTTCGACCATTGACCATCAAATATCTCAATCAGGAGGTCTAATGGACCAATTCAAATAGAATTAACGGAAATATGTGGATTTAAAATGTACACACAACTGTACAAATAGATCAAGCCGATGTGGGGAGTAAGGACGTTGTAAGTGGGGAGTTGGAGCAAAGTTTTTGGAAAAAGCTGCAGGACAACCAAATAAACTTTATTTTAAAGTGGTAAATACCTTATTCCTATTTCGTTCGTTAAGAAAAAAAAAACTTTGCATGACCCAAGCGTTAGCCATTTTCAATTCAATTCATTTAATATGTCTGTAGCCAGACACAACCCCAAAGATAAACCTGATAGAAAAGCGGGGAGTTAGTCGTACCTAAGTGGGGAGTAGACTTGAACTTTTGCAATACTGCTTCAACATTCAATAAACACTATTCTTAAGTCGCCTTTTTAGACCATTGACCATGAAGTTGCTCAATCACGACGTGTAATGGACCAATTTAAATTGAATGAACGGAAGTATGTGGATTTAATATGTGCACACAATTGTATAAACAGCAGACGCCGATGTGGGGAGTAAGGACGGTGTACGTGGGGAGTTCAAGCAAAGTTTTCTCAACAAAAGTGCAGGACAAACCAGTAAACATAAATAAAATGTGGTGAATACATTATTTCTATTTCATTCGTTAACAAATAAATTCCTTTGCATGACTCAAGCGTTATCCATTTTCAAATAATTTAATTTAATATGACTGTACCCTCACAGAACCCCAAAGATAAACCTGATAAAAAAACGGGGAGTAACTCGCAACTAAGTGGGGAGTAAACTTGAACTTTTGCAATACTGCTTCAACATTCAATAAACACTATTCTAAAGTCGCCTTTTCCGACCATTGACTATCAAGTATCTCAATCAGGAGGTCTAATGGACCAATTCAAATAGAATTAACGGAAGTATGTGGATTTAAAATGTACACACAACTGTACAAACAGATCAAGCGAATGTGGGGATTAAGGACGCTGTAAGTGGGGAGTTGGAGCAAAGTTTTTCGACTAAACCTGCAGGACAGGACAAACAAATAAACTTTATTTAAAATTGGTAAATACCTTATTCATATTTCATGCGTTAAGAAAATAATTAATTTTCATCACCTATCTCTAATTGGGAGTGTAGCCTCAATGGACCCCAAGTAAAAAATTGTTACAAAAAAGGGGAGTTACTCACCCCTATGTCGGGAGTATAGTTGGACTTTTTCAATAGTGCTTCCACGTTGAATAAAAACTCTTCTTTAATCACCTTAGTCGAGCAATGGCCATCATGTAAGTCAATGACGAAATCAATCATGAAGTCCAATACACTAATTAACATTGCATTCGATAAATTTTGTGCATTGTCAACTACATAAACCGGTAAAAAAACATTTGACGCATATATGGGGACTTATGCATACATATGTGGGGAGTAAAGGCAAACTTTTTTAACAAAACTGCAGAAAACGCAAACACAATTACTAAAATGTGTAAACACATCATTTGTGTTTGATTTAGCCCAACAAATATTTCCCTCTATTATCCATTCCAAATCAAGTAATTTGGTTGGATGTAGACTTAGTAGAGGCAACATTCAAACCTGTGATGGTAAGTGGGGAGTTAAGTGTAACTACTTGTGGAGTGGAGTTGAAATTAATCAGTACTGTACACAATTTTACTTAAATGTCCTTATTGGAGCATAAACAATTATGCAAATTATTGACGAACTTCAGACATGAAATCAACATTGCTTTGACTGAATATTATGCTTTTTAAACTCCAAAATCATGCGTAAAACATGCCACGCACATGTGGGGATTTATGCATATATGTGTGGGGAGTTGGGGCAAATTTTTCTAACATATATGTTTGGGGAGTTTGGCCAAAATTTTCTAACAAACATGCGAAAAATAACCCAATACAATAAATTTAAAGTTACTAAATACATCAACAATATTCAATTCAGTCATACATATATTACTTACATTAACTGGGGACTAAACCACTAATATGTGGGGACTAGTGGTAGCTTTACGTATTTGCACTACAATAACTAATAAACATTTCAACTTGCTGTTGTAAGCTGACATAGAATTGTCATCCACACATTCCACAGTCTACAATTATTGGTACCTGAACCATATAAATGGACTCACGTGGGTGGTTGTGGTCATCCCACAATATAAACTACATATTACAAAATTTAAATAGTCACTTACACTATGCATTCAACTACAGAATATTCATTAAGTGACACAGACTGTGTACACTGGACCTGAATGTTTTAAAAATACTATACAAATATGAATCAACAAAGTAGGAATGTATTGTCATTAAGTTTTCAAGTTAATATGTACAACAACTGAAAGACCTTCCCAAAAAATGTAAAAAAAGTTCATAGCCGACATTATACCACCCATCCTTTTTAATCCACAGCTATCTTCTATAAAAGTGCGTCGTAGTACTACAGGATTTCTTGCCTGTAGATATTGTCAACATCTAGAATCCAACACCAAATGTATTGTTGTCTAATCAGTTGAAGTTGTTCTTGCCCAACAACTCACAAATATGTTAATGCAAATACATCAATCTTTAATAAAAATTCGTGGACTAACTACAATTTACATTAGTGTAATTAGGCATGGTATTGCCATCAAATTTCTTCTGACCATCCCACAAGTCCATCATTTGAAGAACAATAATGCCATAATCATATCTAAACAACACCACAAATATATGTAAATAAACACATTTCATCACCAAACTCCAGTGCAATTATAGAAGAAATGATAAACTCACAAGTTGGGTTGAATGGGAGTTATCTCGCAGTGAACTTCAAATTTTGGGAAGTCATCTTCCGAACACTTCATCAACATCCCAAAAAGTAATCCCAAATTATGAGCCTACAGTGTCAAAATAATAACGACCCATTAAGTTAACCAACTAGTAATATGTGACAACCTATACAAAACCAATATCATAATATTCTAATCTTACAACTGCGTTGTCTATTCTTTTACGAATTTTGTTGGAGTGTGATGAGTACATATTTTTGCCCTCATTTAATGTTTAATTCTGGATATTTAATTGAATTTGTGTGCTTAAAGAGTGATTTAATTGATAATTCTGATAATTAGGTTGTTTGAGCTTGTGTGATAAAAATGTCTTAAAAAGTGATTTTTAGCTGCATAAATTATTTTTGGATAT
>Ga0214543_1010381_pt1 | contig 13831 bp, 7 predicted proteins | sample CNSS2metaG_FD_160094 | JGI IMG/M metagenome (GOLD analysis project Ga0214543, IMG submission 160094) | Root nodule microbial communities from cowpea collected in UCLA plant growth center, Los Angeles, California, USA - CNSS2 | ecosystem: Host-associated > Plants > Roots > Nodule | place: USA...
TATACCCGTTACCCGGTGGGGATGGGGATGGGACAAAAGTTTGATACCCGTTGGGTTTGGGTATGGGGATGGGGATGAATTTTTTTTACGGGGATGGGTATGGGATAGCGAAACCCGTCCCCGCCCCGCCCCGTTGCCATCCCTACATGTGACAGTTTACCGTCATCACACGTGGCAGTGGTAATATTTGTTTTCAAATTAGTCTTTTATTTAAATTTTTTGTTCAATTTAGTATCCTATTTTTTTAAAAACAATCCAATTTTGTCATCTCTAATTTGAGACTAAATTAGTAAATAAGTTTAATTACAATTTATATATACATGTTACAATAATTTTTTTTAATATATACATCAAATCACTTCACCTAAGTACAATGGCGGATTATTATGGTGGCAGGGAGGGGCCTTGGCCCCCCCAAAATTTTGAATTTTTTTTTACAATATGTATTTTTATTTTTTTATTATAGATATTAGGTATTTTTATTTTATTTTGTTATAAATATTAAATCAAATATTTTATTTCTATTATAAATATAATAAATAATACTAATAAATAATAAAATATAAAATTAAATATAATAAAGAATAAAGATTAAAAAGATTTATCAAGATATTTTATATTATTTGTCTTCATTATAGGTTGTGTTTTTCATAAATTGTTATCACATTTCATTCTCATCTATTTTTTTTTTCGTTTTTGAAAAGAAAAATATCTATTATTTTTTCTCTTATTTCTTCTTTATTCTCTTCCATCCTCGAGGAAGAAAAGAAGAAAGTAATTATTTTGTCTCACTTAATAGTGAAATATTAGTTCAATAATTTATTTAATGAACCTCTTTTATATGTTTATGCCTTGAGTTTCTTACAAATTGTTCTCATCTTCCATTCTTACCTATCTTCTTTTGTTTCTGAAGAGAAAAAGATCAATTATTTTTGCTCTCATATCTCAAATGTTCTCTTCCATCCTAAAAGAGAAGGTACGTAATTCTCTTTTATCTCACTTGATAGTGAAATATTAGTTTAATAATCTATTTAATAAGCTTCTTTTATATTGATTTTTTATTTTATGAACATAGAAGAAAAAATGATTGTATTGTGTGTTTTTATAATTGAATTTTAAGTGTGGTTTGATTATTATCGAATTTTCTTTTGGTATTTATGTCTCTCAATTTTTTATTAGATTATAATAAATCATTTTTTTGTATTTTTTTTAAATAGGTATATTGATGAAGAATAAAAGAATAGATTCATTAGATTATCATTATACTAAGTTATATATTCATTTTTATTGTGTTAGTGACAATAATGAAATGTATAAATTTTGGATGTATTATTTTGGCTCCCCCGACAATATTGGTCAAGATCCGTCACTGCCTAAGTACTTAAATTATTTTATTTTTTACATTTTTATCTTTATAATTTTTTACGCTTGTAAAAAATAAAATAATTTGAATATTTAGGTGTAGTGATTTGATATATAAATTCAAAATAATATTTTAACACACACACACATATATATATATATATATATATATATATATATATATATATATATATATATAAAAGTTATAATTAAGCTTGATTATTAATTTGGTCTCACATTTGAATAGATAAAATTAAATCAATTTAAAAGTTAGGTACTAAATTAAACCAAAAAATTAAATAGACTAAATTGAAAAAAAAATACTATAACCACTTTCAGATGTCATGAATGTGAATGTAAATTGCTGGTACACCAATGATATATCACGTGACAATTTACAAATTTTTAGAAAAATTAAAAATTGAAAAAAAATTTAAAAATTTAACGACTTCACACATGTTATATACATATATAATATTAACTCTAATGAAAATAAACAAATTAAATCATTTTAAATAATTTAAATATTAAATTCAACCAACTAATATAGAGAACAAATTAAACTAAATCAAATAATTAGAATATCATATCACTAATTATACATTTCCATAAATTAAGTGTATGAGTTTTATAAGTTTTATTAAAAAAATAGGGAATTAAATGATACGTTTGATAGCAGAAAACTGAATCTGATTTGGCATCTCTATCGGTTGAATTGTCCTTTAGTTCTTCCTCTATTTTATATATTTCACAGCCTCCACCTCCATCACTGACCTGTCAGTGTTTGCACTTTCAAGGCTGAGGCGTCGTTGTGAAAAATAAGGTTTGTGGTCTCAATTATCAATCATAATCTCTTCAAACAAGCTTCATAGAACATCCAAACGAGGATGTTGCGACTTTCGATTCGACGAGGTAAGTGGTTGCACGTACTCTTTTGTTGAGATGCCCACATGCACAGGCGCTGTTGAAGTTTTAGAATTGGAATTGATTGAAGAAATGATTAATTTTCCCCCCTTTTTTTGTTGTTGCAGCGAGAATGTTAAACTTTCTGGGGCCTCAGATCTCTGCATCGGGAAGGTCCCATTTCTCAACTGCTGTCGAACCATCTTCGAGTAAGAGCAATCCACCGGTAAGTTTTTTCTTGGAATATTTGCTTTCATGGGTATCTTTTAAGTACACCAGTTTTTGAAAAAGAATCGAAGCATTACTGCTGATTTTTTCATTTTATAAAAGTGTAAACAATTATTTACATATATAATATTTGCTTAAAGTTTGTGGAGTTTAGGATTATCTGGTCAAGTGGAGCATAAAGGGTTATCTTTTTGGCTTAATTACTCTACAGTGGTCCAAAATTGAAGTCTTGAAGTGATTTTCAAGCTTTAGGTCCTGCATGTAATTTCATTACCAGGTCATAAGAAATTTCAGAATAGGATTTGAAAATAAGTCTGTTAAGAGTCCTTAGTAGAATAAACTACTAGTGCTTAAGCCATGAGACTCACACTTTATGGACCAATCTGTTGGATTGGATTCTCTTCTTGTTCTTTGGTCGTAAATGGTTAAATTGGTTTTTACATAATTCAATATATGGTATCCTCGTTGACTTACATACCTTTTCTGTTAATTAATTCTTTTAACATCTGATTGCCCTTCTTTTTTGTTGGATTCCATCAGAGGGTTCCAAATCTTATTGGGGGCAGTTTTGTTGACTCAAAATCATCAACTGTCATTGATGTTATAAACCCAGTAAGTGTTTTTCTTTCGTTTGATTTATACTGCATTTATAGTTGTGTGTTTTTTTTTGTGGCTCTGTAAAATGCAGAATTATTATATATCTTTAATCTTATCGCAGGCAACCCAAGAAGTTGTTTCACAAGTTCCTTTGTCTACGGATGAAGAGTTTAAGGCAGCTGTATCTGCGGCAAAGAAGGCATATCCATTATGGCGTAACACTCCAATTACAACACGCCAACGTGTTATGTTGAAGTTTCAGGAGCTTATACGCAGAGATATGGTAAGCATCTTAGAACATTCTATGACTCTCACGTTCATTCTAAATCAAAGAAACACCCATACTGGAGCACAATATTTGTAATTGTTTTAGGACAAACTTGCCCTGAATGTGACCACTGAACAAGGAAAGACGTTGAAGGATGCACAAGGAGATGTATTTCGTGGTTTAGGTTGGTTTTTCTAATATGCTGCCTGAGAAGATTTTGTTGTGTGATAATAATTATGCTCATAGATTTTGATAATGCAACTTCTGAATATATATTTGTCATTTAGAGGTGGTGGAACATGCTTGTGGGATGGCAACTCTACAAATGGGGGAATATGTTTCAAATGTATCACATGGAATTGATACTTACAGTATTAGGGAACCACTTGGTGTTTGCGCTGGTATTTGTCCTTTCAACTTTCCTGCAATGATTCCCTTGTGGGTAAGCAGTCTTCTATCTTTTGGGTGAATATATTTCATATTCACCTTTACTTTTTTGCTTGGCATGTTATTCATATCAGCATGCATGAGATAGAAAATGTCTCTATAGAATGAACCAAAATCTTTGGCCTGAATATGTTTTTAGTTCTCAAAGTAATGCAATGTACATAATATGGACAACATAACAGATTCTGAATGTATATCATCTGCAGATGTTCCCTGTGGCTGTTACTTGTGGTAACACCTTTGTTCTAAAACCATCAGAGAAAGACCCAGGTGACCTTTTTTATTAATTTTGGTTATCTATGAATACCCCTGTCTATCAATACTGGAAAAATATAGTCTTATTGTGTTAGTCGTTCAAAGCAAGCTTATGGTGTCAGCCTGAACTATTCTGTGTACACCTTGAGTTGGAAACTTTCTGAATAATATAATTGCCTCTAATTGTAACCTCCTCAGTAGGTGTAAAGGATTTTGCGCTCTGATAGAAACTGGTTCAAATTAATAGAGAAAATGGGGGAAATTCCCCTGATTAGACTATGATTGCAGAACTTTCGAGGATTTGCACCTCCAGTTGCCTCCCAATCCTCTCAAAGTAAAAGATATCCCCCTCTTATGAAATAAGGCATATTGCCTTATTTCTTATCATCCAGCCCCCTAATTACAAATTTGCAACAAACTAAGGTTAGTAACAATGAACTTGTACCTATCTTAGTCACTCGGCCATTTATCTGATTTATGTTAAGGTCTGAGAATTGCATATCTTTGAAATGATAACTAAGACACCAAGTTGCAATTTCCAGGAAATAGAATTATTGACAATTTTTTAACACCCTTTTCTCTTATTAATCTTTACGTTTAAATAAACGTATTTTTTGGCTATGATTTATGTAAATGAGGAAGACGATGTTAATCTAGCATGAAAAGGAAATAAGTCAAGACCCAATTAACTTAACATTGGTGTCTTTTGAAAGGCAAGGATTTTGCTTAATGTTGGTCATCTTACTGTAATTTGTTTGTGATTGTGCTGGTTAAGAGAACGTTGTCAGATGTTACGTTTTTTTGGAAAATTCTTAATTAATTTTCATGATAGCTATGGTCTCCCTTGTCCACCTAGTCAGTGAGTATTATCACCATCTGTTAGTTTTTTTCCTTCCTACCCTTATTGAGCTGTCGTATTACAAGGTAATTGCTCTAGAGGGGTTGAACATATCTTAATGAAATCTTTTTGGAAATATTAAGTTGTTTGAAACTAATTTATCCCCTCTTCATGAAATCAACCTAGAAATCCAAGTTCATAGTGCTTTAAATGAAAAACAAACAGGAAAAATCTTATGCTTTTACAAGAATAGAGATTATTTTCAATGAAGATTAACTCAACAGTACAATTCCTCAAATACAAGAGAAGAGTAAGAAAGATTGGACACAAATGTTTTATGCTAGTTCAGTTATTTCAGACTTACATCCAGTTGGATTTTGACAACATTAGTCAAATCCTTCAACTATTAAGTTTCAAAGTATAAAAACACTCTTTACACAAGAATCTTAAAAGACTCCCTCAATTGAGCCCTACAAGAAGACTGTCTTAACACTCACAGAAGCCTTCTTCAAACAACTCGAGAAACACTATCGCAAGAACTGAAACCTACTAAAATTACCAAGGTTAAGGAAAGAAATCACGTGGAAACTGATTTACACTATTCAAATCTTTCTAAAATTTTTCTTTAAGAAAACTTTTCTTGCAAATGTAGCTTCTTGCGTTCTAAAGAAGAAAATTAATCTATTATATAGAAAAATAAGATTTCAAAATTTAATCTGTTACGAAGTTAGAAGTCGTTTTCTCACTTCAAAACTTGTTTTAATTTGTTACAAGCCTTGGCAATCCATTAAAACAACTATAGAAGCGCCTGGAGTTGAGCCGAAATCAATTCAAATTTTTTTCCAATGATGTTCATCAATTAAATCATTTTTTATTGTCCCAGAAGTTGATTACCGAGTTTGTGTTATTGATCAGATGGTACGGTAATTGATTAAATCGAAGTTTTGTGCTTTATTTGAGCTGCTCATTGTTATGTAGTTGATTATGAGTTTTTGTAATCTATTAAAACACAGCACCCAGATTCAGACAGAACCACAATACATGTTGTAATGATTATCATTTGGCTGCAATCAACCAATATGTGTCTTGTGAAAAACTAAACAACTTGAACCAAGTGAAATCTGTTACCATGTTATGTTTTTTAGCAAACAAGTTAAATTTAAATGATTTATTTTAATTCTATGGCTACATAAAGAAAATTATTACCTTAAGCATGATCTTAGCTAAAACTAAAACACGCATGCTTAAATCTAAAACACACAATACAAGATGCCACATTCGTTTTATGTTTGGCATGTAAAATGATAATCCAAAATATAAAGAGGAGGTCTTCAATCCTTGAAGTCAACAGGTACTCTTAAGTCCTAGGACACAAATTTTGCTTCACCAGCCCACTTTTATTGTTCATCATTCTTGCTCTCATATGAAATGGGAAGAAATAAATTTCAATGTAACGTCAGATGTGTTATCTCTGCTTCAGACCCCCTAATAAGATATCACTTGGCTATTATCTGAAATATGGTGTATTTTTCCAGGTGCTTCTGTAATGCTTGCAGAATTAGCATTGGAGGCTGGTTTGCCAGAGGGTGTCTTAAATATAGTTCATGGAACCCATGTATGCATCACCTGGTTTTTTTATTGAACTTTTGTTTGTCACTTATTTCTTGAGATGAAGGTAGTGAAGGAATCGTTGGCATTTGGTGATTTCATCATGTATTCAAGTTTTAAATTAAATCTACTAATTGCTTATAACATTGTACTTATACTGTTGATACCATCATAAATTTGATTTTACTCTTAAAACAGTTGTTCCAAGTTGAAAAGGTGTCAATGTCTCAAGCAGTAGCTGTTCTTTGTTTTTCTTACTGATTGATCTTCTTAATCATTCAACTGGTGCAGGATATTGTGAATGCTATTTGCGACGATGATGACATCAAAGCCATATCATTTGTTGGTTCAAATGTTGTAAGTCATTTGATACTTGTTTGGTTTCTCCATTTCATGATTTTATGTTATTCTTCTTTCGGTGACCTTAAACTACCCGAAGGCAATCCTTATTTGTCAGAAAAGTTAATGTTTTTTGAGGCTTGACTGTCTTAAATGTAAAGATGGATGAGCAAAATCACGTGATTAAATGCTTAGATTTTGCAGATAATAGACCACTTTTTATTACTGTGTGTGCTTATATGATGTTCTAATTTTGTGTCAAAGGCTGGAATGCACATATATTCAAGAGCAGCAGCTAAAGGGAAACGTGTTCAGGTAGGTGTGGTAGTTTATTTCTCCCTTTCGTAAAATTGATGGTGTTTAGCAACGCAATAATATGAAGTTGGGCAACTTCACTATTGTTTGCAGTCTAACATGGGAGCAAAAAATCATGCCATTGTCATGCCAGATGCAAATGTTGATGCTACTCTAAATGCTTTAGTTGCAGCTGGTTTTGGTGCTGCTGGTCAAAGATGTATGGCTCTCAGCACAGTTGTTTTCGTTGGAGACGCAAAATCATGGTATCATCTATTCTGTTTTGAGTTAATTCGTATTTATTGCGACTTTTATAGTAGCATATTACACTTGGAGCAAGTTTAAGTTCCTTTATTTGGTTGTTCAAAATGATCTGGAATTCTCAATGTATTTTATCATGTGCCAAGTGGAATCATCACCCTTGCACTGCAAAGATACAATCTAACTTCTCCATAGAGAAAGTTCTGTGCAATGACCGTATAATCAGAGCTTGTTTATATGGTTATTGTAATGCCAATGTTAGTATGACCAATTAATTATATTCATCATTTTTAATAATTCTGAGAACATTGTTCTAAGGAAATACTATTCTGAGTTGGTGAATTTCCTTGTGAAACATATGTGAAGGGAAGTTTACTTCAATATTTTTTGTCCTTAGAAAATTTATTTCAATGTTGTACTCGGCAATTTTTAAGAATTGCAACATTTGCAATATTTGTGCAGGAAAGCTAAACTCGTAGAGCGTGCGAAAGCTCTCAAGGTAAATGCGGGAACTGAACCTGATACAGACCTTGGTCCAGTGATCAGCAAACAGGTTTGTTTATGATTGGAAATCTACTTTTTCCACATTGGATTTGAAAGCAAAGATCTTGTGTATCATTCAGGCATTACTGTCATTGCCAATTGTGAAACATATTTTAGCTATTTGTATTTATGTTTCTCGGATAATTTTATTGGCTGCACAGGCAAAGGAGAGAATACACAAACTAGTTAAATCTGGGGTTGAAAGTGGTGCCAAATTACTGCTGGACGGAAGAAATATTGTGGTAGCTTTTATAAACATTCTGATTGAAAGTAATGTAACAACCAATTTCTCTTGTAGTAACGAATTCATACATGCATGACAAGTAGGTTCCAGGATATGAATCTGGCAATTTTATTGGCCCAACCATCTTATCAGATATCACAACCAACATGGAGTGCTACAAGGTTACTGAATAACTTTTAAGTGTATTCTAAAAGAATTCCCTTTAACTTGAAGTTTAGATGTTTATTGTACTTGACTGTCTTTGACATTGCACATGCAGGAGGAAATTTTTGGCCCAGTTCTCCTTTTCATGGAGGTGTGTCTGTTTGTTTCATCCTTAGAATTGCATTATTTTCAATTAAAAGAATCACAAAAGTATAATTTTCGGTAAAAGGTTTCCCATTTAGGAACAATTAACCAGTGTTAAATTATTTCTAACTAGAAAACATTTCCATTGTCTTAGACCAATTATATTGAATTTTTCATTGACTCAATTGACACATGCTGATAAAGTGTTCTTTTTTGGTCTTTGAACTTCATCAGGCTGATAGCTTGGAAGAGGCCATAAGCATTATCAACAGTAACAAATACGGAAATGGTGCTTCTATATTCACCACTTCTGGTGTTGCTGCAAGGAAATTTCAGACTGAGATAGAGGCAGGCCAGGTAATGTTTACCTAAGTGAGGAGTATTAGCAAATAACAACACATTCTGTAACTCTTTCTTTCTAATACCCTTGCTCAATTTCATATTGCTCATATTAAGCTTAGTATCAATCATGTTTTCTCCATCTACAAAATATCTTGTAAGATCTTGCTCAAGTTTCCAAGTTTAGTATTTGTTGGTTATATAATAAACAAACAAATATATTTTGACAGTGTTATTTTATTCATTGATAATGACTTGTTACTGCATCTGAACCAGGTTGGCATCAATGTTCCAATCCCAGTTCCTTTGCCCTTCTTCTCATTCACTGGCAACAAGGCATCGTTTGCCGGTGATCTCAACTTCTATGGTACGATAATGATTTCTCCCAAAGTTATTTCTATTAAATACATTGTTTTGGAGAATTTGCGTAGGCAAATAATGTTTGTTTTGAATTTGCTATGCTTTATTGAATTACAGGCAAGGCTGGGGTTAACTTCTTTACACAGATCAAGACAATAACACAGCAATGGAAGGATTCAACTGGTGGTAGCAAGATTAACATGGCAATGCCAACCTCTCAAAAATAATGTTGATTAGCCTGAGTGTGCAATATAATGCTTCTGAAACATTTGTTCCCTTCAATAAAATGGCACTGTTATGCTTTGTTCTTTCCCTTTTCTGATCTTTATGTTTCTTTTCTTTTGCATATTTTATTAAATGAATGTTTACGTGATTCACATGAAATGGTGTTAACTAAGGAACTTAATTGAATAACAAATAGAAGAATTAACATTCCATAATTTAAAAATAGAGAAACTTAGTCCTACATTTTAAATAACTATATCATTTAATTTATCCTTACTTTAAAAATAAGATTTAAAAAATCTTACATTTTACTAATGTTTTGAATGTTATTATCTATATATATAATTTGAATATTAAAAAATAAGTCAAATAGTTTTTTAAAGAATATTGCAACTAAGTTAACTTAAAATAATAGTGAAAATAAGTGATAGAAAAAAGAATAATAATATAATTAATTTAATATATATTTATATATTATTTATTACAAAGATATTATATATATATATATATATATATATATATATTATTGAAAAAATAATAATTAAATGAACTTTTTATATAATTTATCTCTAGTAATGTCTAGTTCTATTTATTTGTTTTATTTAATTTATCTTCAATTACCCACTAATTCTATTTATTCATTTTATTTCATTTATTTTCAGTTATGAAGTGGTACTATTATTTATTTGATTTAATTTATCTCTAGTTATACATGAAACCTATTTATTTGTTTTATTTAATTTATTTTCAATTACGCATTGTTCCTATCTTTATTTCATTTAATTTATCTCATTTTACATCGTGATCGTGTTTATTTATTTTATTTATTTCATTTCATTTATCTTCAATTATGTACCTGTCCTTTATATTAATTTATATTTGTGTTATTATATTTATTTTGTTATATTTTATTTCATTTTATATCTTTTAAAACATTATTAATTTATAATTTGAATATATATATATATATATATATATATATATATATATATATTATAAATAAATATTATTTTAAAAACTTTGATAAAAGAAAGTTACTTATATGTTTTATTGTTATTGTACACCTTTTGTGTTTGTTTGGATGATTATATATTATTTTGCTAAGAGTGACATATCTTGATAGTCATCACATCTTGTAAAAAAGTCTAAGGTTATGTTTGTTCAAAAAGAGTCTTAGTTTTCATTCTAATGAATGGAGATCAAACCCATGTGGTGTTTGTTTATGGGAAGTTACAGTTTGGTACACAAGATGAAAGACAGAGACTATGGAGAGGTCTAAGGAAGTTTTACCAAGTAGGTGAATATTTGCATAGTTCAAAATAATATCTTGAACTAGGATATTCATAAGCCAAACTTGGAACTATTTGATACTTGTTTAAAATCACCAAGGTTAGGTAGTCAATTTATATCTCTTTTATAGATCGATAAATGGTTGATATTCTCAAGAAATAAATTATTATAATTGTACCAATATTAATGTTCTCTCTAGAAAAATCTTATTGTATAAAAAGAAATTAATTCCATTGTTTATCAAATAATAACTTTATTTTTTGTATAATAACAGGGACATTACATTTAATGGTATCAGAGCCTTTCTTCCTAGTAAGGATAAGTCATAACAATTAGTACTTGTAGTAAGGAGAAGTTTTAAGCATTACTTTCAAACTTAAAAAATAAATTATTATAGAAAAAACTAAGATAATTGTTCATTCTTCTAGTAAAAGATGGATAACGGACCAAACATTACAAATGAATTGTTGAAAAAAATAATAATTGTCTTGGAAAATATGAATCGAAAACAAAACGTTGAACCCATGGAAAATGAAGGATTAGAAACCTTTCCAAGGAACAATTCACAAAAATTTAAAGGAGGATTTAATGTTGATGATGTTTAATATCGATACCAGGAATTGAAATTTTTTTTATTGGAATGACATGTGCTGATGCAAATAAAATCACATTTGTTGCCCTTATGCTCGTTGAAGAAGTTGAAAATTGGTGAAGATTTACAAAACAACAATTGAAAGATGAAGGGAGACAAATTACTTGAGAAGTCTTTAAACACAACTTTTTGGAAAAATATTTTCAAAAGGATCTTCGAAGGATGAAGGGAGTTGAATTCATTAATATTCGTCAAAGAACCATGTTTGTAGGAAAATAGGCAACAAAATTTGTCGACTTATAAAAATTTTGTCCTTACTTTAACGATAGAGTTGATGAACATTCTCATTGTTCTAAATTCGAAAGTGGACTGAGACCTGATATTAAACAACCAATTGGTTATTTTGAGATCTCCTCATTCCCAACTTTTGTAAATTGTTACATGGTGTATGAATTTGATACTAAGGCAAAACAAACTCAATGGAGGCAAGGAGAGCCTTTGAGGCACAAAAGAAATGAGTTCAATAATAAGAAACCCTATCAACTTCCATCTCATGTTTCTTGGAATTCTTCAGGACAAAAACACTCCTCTTATGGCAATACTTTAGGCATAACCAACCCTATCAAACACTTTCACTATGGAAGACCTCATCTATCAAGGAACTACACCACAATGACTATAACTTGCTCCATTTGTGGGAAGTTAAGTCATTATCATAATGAATGCAAAGAGTTAAATAAGAAGCAAGGAAATAGGGGAAGTAGCAGTAAAAGAAAGAATCAGGTTGGGAGACTAAAGACAACTGGAAGAGTCTTCACGGTAAATGGTATTGAAGTTTTTCAATCTTAAGATCTAATCCAAGGTAAATGCATCATAAATGGTCATCTCCTTAATGTACTGTATGATTCAGATGCTACTCATTCTTTCATATCACATGATTGTGTCAAACATGTAAAGTTATTTATCTCTTTATTACCATATGATTTAACTGTGTCTACTCCTACCAATGTCTCAGTCATCACTTCACTTGTATGCACAAATTGTCGTATTTCTATAGGCAATAGAAACTTTTATGTAAATCTTATATGTTTACCCTTGTCTCATTTGGATATTGTTCTGGGAATGAATTGGTTATCTTTCAACCATATTCTCCTAAATTATCATGATAAGACTTTAATTTTTGAATCATATATAGGTGGAGGTTTTGATTCAAAGGAACTAAAAGAGAGTACTACTAACCAGAATGAAATCATAAAAAGATCTCAAGTATGAATGATCCTAACTTCTTTAAAAAAAGTCAAGGAAGTTATAAACATTAATAAGTTTTTTGTTGTTTGTAAGTATCTTGATGTTTTTGCTAAGAAATTCTTGGGTTACCTCTACAAAGAGGAATAAAATTCACCATAGACTTGGTACTAGGATCAATACTTGTGTCTGTAACCCCCTATAGCATGTCACCTATATGTAGGTTCCTAAAAAAACAATTTGTCCATTTTTGTAGGGTCTCGAAGGGGCATGGAAACACATAAGAACTCTTGAATTATATTGGAAAAATATATAGAACTTCAGTTACTTCGAAAATGGTAAGATCTTTGGTGCAAAAACACAAGAGGAAGGACAATTAGTAGAGATGAAAAACAAATAGGGGAATTATTGGACAAACAATTCATTAGATCTAATGTTTCTCCTTGAGGTGCTCCAATATTGTTAGTTAACAAAAAAAATGGCACTATGAGGTTGTGTGTGGATTACCTTCAACTTAAAAAAAACACCATTAAAAACAAATAACCTCTCTCAAGGATTGATGATTTTATGGATCCAGTGAGAGGTGCTACGATATATTTCAAAATATTTGAGTTAAAAGCGAACGATATTCAAAAGAATACATTTAGGACAAGATGCGATCATTATGAGTACTTGATAATGCCTTTTGGTGTGATCAATGCTCCTACCTTTTTCAGTGATTGTTTTCATTAATGAGATTTTAATTTATTTCAAAAATCATGAAGAGCATGAAAGATATTTGAGGATTCTATCACAAATTCTGATAGAGAAAGTAATTGTATGGAAAATGGTCAAAGTGTGAATTTTGGTTAAAAGAAATTCAATTTTATGTTAATTTTGCTAAGAAATTCAATTAATCTTTTATTTATTTTAAATTATATATTATTTTATTTACTTCCATTTAACTTATTTTCAAATGTTTTTCATTTAATTAATTAATTTATTTTATATAATTTATCTCCAATTACATCTATTTTATTTAATTTATCTCAAGTTACGTATTGATCATATTTATTTATTTATTTTATTTAATTTATTCTAATTAAGCACTAATCATATTTATTTATCTTATTTAATTTATCTTGAGTTACGCACTTATCTTATTTATTTATTTCAATTATATCCAATTATGTTATGCACCAGTTTATATTAATTCATATTTGTGTTATCATATTTGTTTGTAACATTTTAATTCATATACAATTATTTATTTGATTTTTGTTATTCTTATTTTATTTTGTATTATTTTAAAAGGTTACTATTTTA
>Ga0214543_1010386_pt1 | contig 13828 bp, 4 predicted proteins | sample CNSS2metaG_FD_160094 | JGI IMG/M metagenome (GOLD analysis project Ga0214543, IMG submission 160094) | Root nodule microbial communities from cowpea collected in UCLA plant growth center, Los Angeles, California, USA - CNSS2 | ecosystem: Host-associated > Plants > Roots > Nodule | place: USA...
AGGGGAATGACCAATATTTTGAGGAGTCAAAATAATACATTCACAATTTATATATTTAATTATTATCACTAATACAGTAAAAATTAATACCTTATCACTACAACATTTTGTAGTTTAGACCACACTAAATTAGATAACGACTAAATAAATGTGGCCTAAACATATAATAAAAAACATTTTTATAAATGTTGTATAAATATCATGAAAGCCCATGATTATACAACTGTTGCTTTAAACTATGTGGACAAAACCAGTAAAAATATGGTCTAAAAATATAAGTGAGGTCTAAAATCAACCTGAAAAACTGTTGTCTATTGTAAAGATTTTAAGCAACGGTTTCAAAAACATTGTCGTACTAAAAACCGTTGTTTATTACCTATAACCACACTCACCTATACCACACCTAAAAAAATGTGGTCTAATCTTTAGACTATGGTTTTTATAATTTAGATCATAATTTTATGTTGTTGTCTAAAGTGATTTTTGTTGTAGTGTATCTAGTTCACTAATAAATTAAAAATTAATACATAATTTAGTATAACTGTCATTATAATAATAATCAATCACAGGTAGCTTCACTTTTAAAACTTTTCTAAAAACGAATGTATTCTTTTATTCTTCATCTATATACTTTTTTTTTAAAAGCTTAAGATTAAAAACAACACTAGTGGAAGGAAGCCTTATATACCTATTAAAAAAAGGCTTTCTATAATGATTTCAAAATCGGTATAGATACAGATGGTATAAAAAGTTTTTGCTTTTTATATCGGTTAAGGTCACACCCATTAGGGATGTCAATAGGGCAGGTAAAGTATGGGTAGTAACTCCCTCGTACCCTACCCGCTGGATAAATATCTACTATGTACCCCCATACCCATATCCAAGCGAGTACCCACATATTTTTTTAATATCCACATATATTCACAGGTACTCGCTGATATTTATAAGAGAAAAATTTAATAATTAATAACATATTTTAACCATGAATTCAAATAAAAATTAATGCATAACATTTATAAATTTCAAATAAAGTGCAAATAACTCATTTAAATAGTGTTTAGTGACAATTTACAAAGAAATGGAGATTTCTTAAAACTAATTGATAAAAAATAATCAATTCAAAATCAATGTGTGAATGTTTTAATAATATTTTTTTTAATTTTTTTTAATTTTTTAATTTAAATTGGAGTATAGCGGGTACAAGAATCCACGGGTACGAATACTATGATACATGTACTCGTCCGGTTACCATGCAGGTATAAATAATACACGTACCCGTTACCCACGGGTATCCATTGATAAACGTTTGGCAAGTGAACCAATCGTTAACGTAGTAATAAAATATCGTCCTCTGGGATTGACTTGTTGAATACTAGATTCCTAATTTACGCAATTTTGAGCAAATGTGAATCAATATAATTGCAAGCATAAAATTTATAACAAAAACTTTAATCAAGAGAAGAATCGTTAGAGGATTGATTTCGTACTTTTTCCTATAAAATTCTACTCCTTTTCAATTGATGCAAGTAATATAATCATCCACTTGAGTTCACTTAGACCTATTTTACCCCTAATCTCTTAGTAGGTAAAATCTATTTATTGAATTCGAATCCCTAATTCCTTAGGTCAGTTTACAAAAATTCAATAAAATCATGAAAAATCAATAATAATCTCTATTGCAAACTAATTAGATACGCCCAATTTCCTAATTGTGACATAATCTAAAATGTCTTGTTTATAATCGCAAACAATCCCCAATTTCTCAATTGTGAAATTGCTTATAAATAAATGATAAAACCATAAACAGAGCACTGAGATGAAGAACATTAACAAAACATCAAATGTAAAGAGTAGAACTTATAATTCAAAATCTTACATCAATCCTCTAACAAAATGAAATTAGTTTTGCATACTGAAAATAAAAAACTTTAAACGGTAGCCAAAACAATAGACGAAATCGAGAGGAAGAAGAAGAAGTTTCTTTTTCGTGAACGTTCCTCCTTTATCTTTCCTTCACGTTCCTCTTTGCTAAGATCACTTTCTCTCTCCTCTAACCGTTTCCCCCTTATCTCTCCTCTTTATATTTTCTTTTTCTTTTAAATCTTTTTGAGTCCACGTAATCTTTAAGTTTCTCGCTAGAAAATCCACAGGTTGTGGAAAAATCCACAGGTCACCTACGGAACACTCTGTTTTGCGCATGATCTTCTGAAGTCAAAACCACAGGTCGTGGAAAAATGCACCAGGCACCTGTGGAACACCCTGTTTTGTATCCTCCAATTCGCTGCACAAAACCACATGTCATGGAAAAATCCACCGGGCATTTATGGAACAAACTGTTTTGAAACTTGCATCTTCTGAAGCCAAATCCACAAGTTGTGGAAGACTCCACCAGGCACTTGTGGAACATGTTGTTTTGCGTCTAACTTACTCCTTTCATACCTGTTTACACAAACAACACACCAATCCAAATGTATAATCCGAAACTAGATAATGCATGATGAAATGAGTCCAATAATGCACAAATGAATAAAAATGTCCTAAACTAATGCATGAATATATCTATATATGATATGCTCATCATCCATTTATAATATCTATTTTCTATCAGTTACAGGTTTTATTTGTGAATACCCGCGGGTACGGATTTTTTTGACATCCCTACACTTGGTATACTAACTTGAGACTATTCTATCTTCTCCTCACCTATGAACACAATATCCTTAGATGCATTAACCATGAATCCAGAATAAAACCAAGAACTCAAAAACAATTATTCACTGATTGAGCACACCACCAATATATGATAACCTTGCCATAATTACATTTTGGTTATGAAGAAACACATAATACATTACTTTTTCTTCTATATTCATAAAAAAAATAATATATGAAATACAAGTCATTTATTTAATTATTGTACACCTATTCAGAACTATCATCATTTAATTCCATTTCTTCATTGTCTTTTTCTGATTTGTTATCATCAAATTCTAATTCACCATCTTCTTCTTCTAAATCATTGTCTTGAATTTCCTCTTCTTCAGTGTCTTCTTCTGTTGCTTCATCTTCTACTTCAACACCATTTTCTAAATCTTGGAAGGCTAAAATAGGTTCAACTTCTATGATTTCATTGACGTGTGAAACCTGGTCTTCTTGATAGGCACATCATCATCTACATTTTTAGCTTTTATGCGACCTCTAGGTTTATTTTTTATTATGGCACAACAACCACGTTAACCTATATCAAGATGGTGGATATGAGACATGATATACTTGCCTTACATTGTGAGCAATTATAAATGGATCATACGACACCTATCTTTTATCCATCTGAATATCAACAAAATGGTATTTAAAGTCCAATTTTTGTACCTCTTCGTGATGGATCAAACCAATCACAATAAAACACAATTACTTTCTTGGGAGTGCTTGAAGTATTGTACTTTATCTTTTATATGTGTTTAATGATCCAGTAGAAATCATCTTCACCTCCGTCTATTAGCCCTTTTACATAAACCCCACTATTTATTATTTTTTTACCTTTTTTTTGTAAAACTTTAAAAGGTGAGATGTTTGGCAAGGGTTTTGGTCTTTAAATGACAAAATAAGATATCACATGAATATAACTAAAACCAACAGGAAACCACACACTTATAAAGTTTAACTTTTTTCCCGGCCACTATAAATTTAACTCGATCACCATGGATTTTCTCCATAATAAAAGGCAGTTCCAACCATGAGCGCTACTGTAGCACCTTTAACAACCACACAAGCCCTCATTAACTTTTGACCTAACTAAGAATTACCTTGTCTAAAACTGATTAAGCCAGTTGTGAGAACACCAGCAATAACAAGTGCACCAATGGGGATAAAAGGGTTTTTAACTCGTTTTTTCCCTTGTTCGAGAAAATCTTTATACACGTTGAGAAGAAAGGAAGTCAAAGTAAAAAATTTACCTTGACTCCATGCATCAATGTGGAACTTATACCCATGACATAAAGCATATGCCATTCTTTAACCTCAGTAAAAGGACCTAACGATAAATCTCTCAAGTGTTGGTTTATCACACTTAAAGGCTCATTGTAAACCTACATTACAACACAAACTCAATGCCATATTTTATTTATTAGATATTGAAAAAGTAAATTAATTTTCAAGTATATACTTGATTCTTGAACCATATAGGAAAATCTGCATATACATGACTAGAAGCAGATGAGTCTTGAGATTAAAGGAATGATCTATTCAAATAAGTCATTCAGAAGGTGGGAAAAATTTTAAAGTATTAATTTTTATTAATTAAACCAATTCACCCCCTCTTGGTTTTTGTCCATATGCAAACATTTCGCTACATGATTCTAACAAATTCTCAATTGTTTAATACTTCATTGTCTAACCCCTCTGGATGATTTGATCCAACATCAGAAGTCTCCATCTCAACATGAGCTTTCCCCTTACCTTTTTTTATGGATCTCTACACATCATAACCATTTAAGTCTTATCGAATGTGACATCCATGCTTATAAAGCATCTAACTTTCCCAAGTTTCAACCTTTATAAGTTTTTCCCCTTCACTTCTTTAGGCATTAGCATCGATTTAACCTACACTAAACTACTCTAATTAAAAATCAATTTAAAATGTATTGATAAAGTATTGTTATCTTAGCTAACACTATTTAGAGATAGCCTTCAAAAGTAAAAACAAATGAGTAACATCCATAGTTTTAGAGTATGTTGCATATGTGATGCAAAATCCTACGTTATTGACTAATCAATGTCCACTTGTGAAGTATGTCATAAGACGAACATGTAACTCATTAGAAACCAGCTATTTACTCACTTTTAAATGATTGAAAGAGAAGATAGGAAATAATATAACGTTGATCGAGAAAGGACAATTGTAACAAAGGATCTAAGCATATTGAAAACAAGAACAATGTAGCAACCGCTACAGAGTCGTGTACAATGGATCTTAACTTCTCAAGAGTACAAATTCGTTACAAGTAGTAAAATGGAAGTCCAAGTATCATTTTCCCAAGGGATTTGCATTTGTTTGTCCAATTATACTTATTTACTAATTTTATCAATGGTGACAACATTAATGGTTGATTTAATTCATAAGATAAACATACACAATTACTAAAGAATAAATTTATAAAATAATTTAGGAAAGACTTCACTAAGCTTGGATTTCATGAACCATAATAATGCAATATTTCCTTCACAATATCTCTATCTTGCTAAAACATTCACATCATAAGCATAATAGCCCTAATTCCTAAGAGGCAAGTTCTAAGTCAATGTGCCAAAACATTAATTCCTTAACTATTTTAACACAAGACTTGCATTAAGATTAAAATATGATGTCTAGAATGACCTAGAGATTACGTATATTCCTAGAACCCAATCTCACGGTTGTTCTATCAAAGGTTAAGTTTCAATTCATTTTTCAATGATTAGATACAACCAAATAGCAAAGATTTCCATCATGCACATGAATAATTGAGATAAAACATATGAACAAAGACAAAAATTATATTGCATAGAAAAATTACAAAGAGTACAAGTTCATTACATTCAACCCCAATGAAATAGGAGTTTAGTCACTTCTAAGCATCTAGAGCACAAAAGTTGGATGAAATTGATGGAATGAATGGAGTAATTTGAGTTCTTCTTGCCCTAGAATGGCACCGTAGTCTAGCCCACTATAGTCCAGCCCACCATAGTCCAGCCACAATCCCATCACCATCAAGACCCTCAAGAAGAAGAAAATAATTCAGATGATTATGTAGATTATTAGGACTCTATTACGTGTTTCTTTTTATTATGTCTTGATACAGTACTTATTGGAGATCATATACGATTGATGTTTGTTTGGATTGCTTTTACTTTTATATGTGGACATATTGTAATTGATGTTTGTGTGGTAAATACAGACATATTGTAAGATATTTGTTTGTAATTGCAGGTCCGATTGTGTATCTGTATGAGATTGCAGGTCTAGTGGTTGATTGTTTATTTCACATTGGGATGTCGGAATTGCAGATTGCACTAGAAAATGAAACTCAATTTACCGATGGATATATCTATCGCCAAATCCGTCAAAAATGTCCAAAACATACACTCGACATTATCGATGGATATTAACCGTCGATAATTACCAACTGATATATCCTTCGGTATTACCAACAAACTCTTCCTTCGATAATTATCGATGGATATATCCGTAGGTAACTACCGATAGTCATAATCCGACGGTAAATATTACCTATGAGTCATTTACCGATGGAAAATGGTTGTTTCCAACGGATTTGGATCATTGGTAATACCTAATTTTTGTTTTTTTTTTGGTAGTGATAGAAGGAGACGATGACCGGTGTGAGGAGGCGCTAGGGCTAGCAACGAGATCTAGTTTGGGTGTATGAGATTGAAGGAGATAATAGTGTGATAAAGGAGGGAACGAGCCACTTACTCTTTTTCCATCTAAATATGAGGTAGAGAAAAAAACATTTTTTTTTGTTTTTTAACTTTCAATAACAAAATTTTGAAGTTTATTTTAGATAACGTTTTTTTGTATATCTACACTTTAAAAACTATTGTCTTTATAGTTTTTAAGCCACATTCATGGAATTGTTGCCTATTCTATATTTAGGCAACAATTTTATACCCGTGGTCAAATTTAGTGTTGTCTAAACTAAAAAAGTGTAGTGCTAGTAGGTTATAATGAATTCACCATATCATATGAGGAAGACTTATGGAGCTCTATATATGAGTGAATGATAGTACGAAAAATGCAAAATCTTTAAGTTTAATTCAACGTATCAGTCTTCTAAGAATAGAGTTAAATGTCAGTAATGATGATGAGTTTGATTATTGACTAATATTAATTAGATGATGGATATGATTATAAAATGTGTAATTACATTTATCGTTACTTTATAAATGAATTATACTTTTAAAAGAATGATAGTGTACTCTATTTGTGTGGTTTGTGTTGTTTTTAATTCTTGATGGTTGTGTATTAAAAAGGAGCGGAAGATATTTTAGATGAGAGAGCTAAGCAATTTTAGGTGGGAGGGCTCGACACTAATAGGTTGAGGGGTCATACCCTACAAGAAAAATGTTTTATAGTAGCATTTATTTTCTGATAGTTTAAGAAAACTGACGTTATCCTATTAAAATTTCTAAATTTACGTTATGTTTATAGTCAGTTAATGTATAACTTCTTTTATTTTACCGTATTTTATTTCCCGCCTCTTTCATATTTTCATCATTTGTCGAGTTCATTTCTTTTCCTATCGCAAACGATGTTTTTTTTTTTCAGTATAAGCTTCACACAATTTATGTTATTCATCTTTCCACTCTAACGCTTACTCTCTGTGCATAAGCCATCATCTTTTTTATGGTTGAAATCGTTCTTTCTTTTGTAGGAGCCATGATCTCTTTTCGGTAAGTGTTCTTCCTCTTTATGGTAGTTGTTTTGTTTTCTTCTCATAGGTTATTTTTAGTTTGAGCTTGTTCTAAACTAAACATTGATTTCTTGAACCTAACTTTGATTTCTGGTGATAAATCATTGCAAGTTGTAAATGTGCTTTATTGTGTTTTTAATTAGCTTTGAATTATTATTTGATCAAGAATTTATAGGTGCGTATGATTTTTTTTTTCGTTCTTCAAAACGATTCCGCAAAATAGCTTTTGAAAACTATTTGTAAGAATGATAGGTAGCATGAATTTTGTTCCATCAAGTGATTTAAGAAACAGATATGAAAGAATATGAAGTTGTTATAGTCTATTCAGCTATCCTACCCCAACCTTAATAATTCTTTACATTGTTATAAACCTAACAAATTTTTATTTTTCTAAGTGTTTCACTCAATTTTCCACGTGTGTATCAAACTTATAGGTTGTTTCTTGAATGTACTCTCGTCATTTACCACTCATGAAAATTCTCTTTAGGACTTGGCAAAGAACTCCAATAACTTAAGCAAAGAAGAACAAACAATGTGAAAAACGTTGTGAGATCTAAATCTTGACTAAAGAGGTCAAAGAAAATACAAAACAATATACAAAACTTCAAGGAGTTTGAAAAATACAAAACAAGAAAATAAAACAAATAAAAGGACTACCAAAGAGAGTTAAAAGATGTCAACATCCAACTTCGTCTAGGTGAATGCATTTGTTTTTTTTTAAACATAATAAAATAAAAAATGTTTTTGATTGATGGTAGGTAAGAAAAAAGAGGTGAAATAATTTTTTTTTAATTTTCAGCATTAAAAAAAGAAATAAAAGAAATAAAAGAAGAAAAAGAAGGAAGAATCCAATTTTTAAAATACTGATTTCAATTAAGTACAATGACATTTTCCACACGTGGCATTATCTTGCCATGTGTCACAGACATTGCCATGTGTCACAACAGGGACTTGACATGTGGCAACACAATTTTTGCAAAAAAAAAAAATTTAAAAAAAAATTAAAAATTAAAAAAATCAGAGAGTGACACGTTAACGGCGTTAATTTTTTTTTCTGAAAGGACCTAATTGAGGCACTTTTTCAAAAGTGGGGACGCAATTGACACTTTTTTTCCCACGGGTACCAAATTGACACACTCCTACCAAAGCGGGTACCATCCATGTAATTAAACCTTTTAATTATTACAAGCAATATTCTTCATAATAATTAGAATAAATATCTTGATTTTATGCTTATGTGATGTGTCATATCAAGATTTTTTCAGTCAAAAAAGATATTATTCTAATTATTAGAAGCAATATTCTTCATAATAATTAGAATAAATATCTTGATTTTATGCCTATGTGATGTTTCTAGGGATGTCAAAAAAACTCGTACCCATGGGTATCCGTGGATAAAACCCGCAACGGGTAGCAAATGGATAGTGTAAATGGATACTCGCGGGTAACGGATACGAATATTTTTTATACTCGCATGTTAACGGGGCAGGTACAGGTATCATAGTATCCGTACCCGTGGATACTCGTACCCGCTATACTCTAATTTAAATATAAATAAATAAAAAATTTGATTAAAATATTAATATATTGATTTTGAATGAGTTATTTTTTTATCAATTAGTTTTAAAAAAAATCATTTCTTTGTAAATTGTCATTCAACATTATTTAAATGAGTTATTTGGACTTTGTTTGAGATTTATGAATGTTATGTATAGTATTTTATTTGAATTTACAATTAAAATCTGTTCTTAAATATTTAATTTTATTTTTTTGTAAATACTTGCAAGTAACCGTGGATATTAGTGGATATTAAAAATTTATGCGAGTACCCACATAACGGGTACCTAACGGATATGGGTACGGGTATGGGGCGAATATTTATCCAACGAGTAGGTTACGGGGGAGCTACTACCCGTACCCTACCCGACCTGTTGACATCACTAGATGTGTCTCATTGAGATTTTTTCAATCAGAGAAGATATTATTATAATAATTAGAGACAATATTTCTGATAATAATTATAATCAATACCCTGGATATTATTTTATGATCTTATTCCTATAATACGTTTCATTGGGACCAATTCTCTGCTCATATATTTCATTATAATTAAAAACTAGGATTTCAGTAGTATCTCAAGGTGTCTATATAAGCATAAAATCTCTCTAATGCAAGACCGAAATAAATTTGACATTTCTCTTCCTTTTTATTACCAGAGCACACATGCAAAGGGATCACCTCACTATTCTCTTAGTTGGATTTGCTCTATTCGTGGCATTGAAAGGTAATTTTTTTTTTTGCTCCTAATGTTATTCATGTATTGATGAGCATAATAAAATTAATGGGTTGTGAATCCTGACTCCTTTACTCTATTATAATATCAAGTGTATGACTGATTGACCCATTATATGGCTAAATGTGTCGATTGAAGCTTATTATTCGATTGTAGCAACAACTCTGATTGTGAATGAACGTCTCTATTTGAGTGATTAATCCATGTGAAACTTAATTTATATGTGCGACCTTTTTCTTTTCTTCTCTTTTGGATGCCATTATTTTTATCTTGGTAATTAGAAATATCTCTCGTAGGCTTTTAATTCTCTTAGTTTTAAAAAAAATTATAAATTATATTATTTCTTTTCTATAATATCACGTCATGTCTTGGATTTGCTTGATAACTAAAATACCCCTTCGTAGGCTTTTAATTCTCTTATTTTAAAAAATAAATATAAATATAAAAATTATAAATTATAAATTATAAATTATATAATTATATAATATCATGTCAAGTCTTGGATTTGCTTGATAACTAAGATTTGTATCATGTTGAATCTCAGATTCCCTTGATAATTAAAAATATTAAAATTTCAAATTTTAACTCATCATCTCAAATAATATTTTACAAATAACTACGTGATCCTCGATTTTCTAGATGGAAATATGTAGGAGTGAGGTACAATCCTTGGCAGACCAAGAAAATGAAAAAATAATTTTGTTTTTTATCTTTATTATTTTGTATATGTATTTATTTTGTTTGATTTTTGGGGAACAACAAATATTTTAAAAATCTATTTTATCTTGCATGCTTAATTAAAGGGAACCGTCTAAGAACGAATGTTGTGGGGTGCTAATACCTTCCTCACACGTAACCGACTCCCGAACCCAAATTTGGTTTCGAAGACTATTCTTTTTTTAAGGTTTTTCTATAGTTTTCCATAATAAACTATGGTGGCGACTCCTCTGTATTTTTTAAATTATTTTTATTGCCCCGTCGCGATTTTGGTTGTGATAGATGGTGATGTTTTTTAGAGTTGATCCTACTACTTGAGTGTGCAAAAGGTAGGTTTCTTTTATATATTCATTTTCCCCATGTCTTTTGTTTTACTTCATGTATATTTATCTATTTTTGTTTGTCTTGTTGTCATCTTTACTTGCTTTGATGTACTCATATGATTATATTGTTGAAATTATTGAACCCTAGGGTAGAAGACAATTGTTATATCTATTTGGGAATTTTCTGGTTATTTTGTAGGTGTGGGTTTGGGTAGTGTTAGGTTGTTCCCTTCACTCACTACATATGTTAAGCTAGTGAATTCATTTTAATATTGGGGTCCCATACCTGGACCTGAGTTAGCCATAAGGAGTGGAAGTCCAATGATTTAATGCTAGACCTCGGATATGCTTGACTATTGTGAAGACTTCATCTAAAGTTCTCTTCCTCTTGACATGCCACATCTGTTAGGTCGCCTATCGTTGTGGATTATGTCCTAAGGTTGACTTTAGCTCTAGAGGCTTATGAGATTGTTTAGAACTATCCCTGAAATTATCATGTAAAAGCCCATAGACCATAAAATAGGTTTTCTCTAGACTTTCTAAGACACAAAGCGAGCATGCATTTTTTTTTATATTTTTTTAATCTTTTGATCTTTTATAAAATTAAGTAGTTAATTTTAAATTGTGTCACATATGCATCAACATATCAAGGAAATAAGGGTCTTTTGAGGCACATACATGCATTACATCTCATTAAGCAATTTAGTTAGATGAATGTCATGCATGTTTTTTTAATAAGTGCATCACAATTGTATTAACATATCACGTAAATAAGTGTCACTTGAGCCATAAGAATGAATTACATCCACATCTTGTCTTCATTCATGCATGGTACCATGCACATAGTTTAAGGTAAATATCATTTTGACATTCACATGAAACGTAGCATGGATCCACTTTGGATTCATGTCACAATTTATAATGCATAATATTTATCCCCTTGCTTTTTCAAATTTATAATACTCATATGCATGTGCGTCTAGGTAGTTTCCAAATTCAACATAATATGTTTCATATTTGCATCCTTATGTCGCTTTGCATAATCTAATACTATATACAATTCTAAACTAACAAATGGCAAGTTTCTCTATAAATTAATATATCTGACCCACTTCATTTCAAAATTTTCATTCTACAAAAGGAAAAATAGCTAACGTGTCAATCAACTACGATTTTCAGCGTTTTAAAAAAAATTCTAAATGCATTTATTATCAGCTTCAAAAAGTTTCTCTCTCTCTTTCTCTCTCTGTCTCTCTTTTCTTCTCCTCTCTTTCGCAGTCCACACTCTTCATCTTCTTCTCAACCTTCCTCTTTTCTCTGGTTTTCTCACCACATTCAACAACTCTTCATCTTCCTCTTTTCAGCTCTTCATCTTTTAAGTTTTCTTTAGCCAACAACTCATTTTCTGCTTATATATTGTCAGATCTAACTTCATCACTTTTTTTACAGGTTTAAACGGAGAAATATTTTTTGTTTTAAGTTTTCTTTAGCCAACAACTCATTTTCTGCGTATATTTTGTCAGATCTAACTTCTTCATCACTTTTTTTTCAGGTTTAAACGGAGAAATATTTTTTGCTTTAAGTTTTCTTTAGCCAACAACTCATTTTCTGCTTATATATTGTCAAATCTAACTTCTTCATCACTTTTTTTACAGGTTTATACGGAGAAATATAATTTGTTTTGAGTTTTCAGCCAACAACTCATTTTTGGCTTATATTTTGTCAGATGTAACTTCTTCATCCCTTTTTTTACAGGTTTAAACGGAGAAATATATTTTTTTAGAGTTTTCTTAAGCGAACAACTCATTTTTTGCTTATATTTTGTCAGATCTAAGTTCTTCATCACTTTTTTTACAGGTTTAAACGGAGAAGTATTTTTTGTTTTCAGTTTTGTTAAGCGAACAACTCATTTTCTGCTTATATTTTCTCATATTTAACTTCTTCATCACTTTTTTTACAGGTTTAAACGGAGAAGTCGATTTTTTTTAGAGTTTTCTCAACCGAAACACTCATTTCTTCTTCTTTTTTGTGAGATCTATCTTTTTCAATCGTTATTTTAGACTTCTAAACCCAGAAGTCGTTTTCATCTATCTTTGTGGATTACCTTCATGCGTTTTTTTATTACCCAGATTTCGTGGTTATTTCTACTTTTCTCCAGCGAACAACTCATTATTCTTTTATTTTGTCATAGCTAACAATTTTATTGCATCATGGTATTTTTTAGGTTTGCTACATTTCTAATATGGTTCACTGCCGCAGATTTAACATCAGGTTTGAAATAAACTTTTGATCTAACTTTTTTTTCTGTTTATGTATATCTAATTGTTGCTTATCTGTATTTTTTCACTTTTCAGACCGTTCATCTTCTTTACTTTTCTACCTTCAAATCTTTTTTTCAGTTTTTTTTTCGTTCATGGTTTTTTTTAATACAGCATTTAATCAGCAGATCTCTTTATTGTTACCTTCAAAGCAATTTTTTTTAGAGTTTTCTCAACCGAAACACTCATTTCTTCTTCTTTTTTGTGAGATCTATCTTTTTCAATCGTTATTTTAGACTTCTAAACCCAGAAGTCGTTTTCATCTATCTTTGTGGATTACCTTCATGCGTTTTTTTATTACCCAGATTTCGTGGTTATTTCTACTTTTCTCCAGCGAACAACTCATTATTCTTTTATTTTGTCATAGCTAACAATTTTATTGCATCATTGTATTTTCTAGGTTTGCTACATTTCTAATATGGTTCACTGCCGCAGATTTAACATCAGGTTTGAAATAAACTTTTGATCTAACTTTTTTTTCTGTTTATGTATATCTAACTGTTGCTTATCTGTATTTTTTCACTTTTGAGACTGTTCATCTTCTTTACTTTTCTACCTTGAAATCTCTTTTTCAGTTTTTAATGTGAATGTGCTTCTTAATATATTTGACTATTATCATGGCCTCTGAAATCATCCCTGAACAATATTATTTTAACGTATTACTTATTTTGTATGGCCAATGTAATATTTTGTAGCAATTATTATAGA
>Ga0214543_1010387_pt1 | contig 13828 bp, 14 predicted proteins | sample CNSS2metaG_FD_160094 | JGI IMG/M metagenome (GOLD analysis project Ga0214543, IMG submission 160094) | Root nodule microbial communities from cowpea collected in UCLA plant growth center, Los Angeles, California, USA - CNSS2 | ecosystem: Host-associated > Plants > Roots > Nodule | place: USA...
AGCCGCTTTACGGAAGAGATGGGGTATTCGGTCCCGATCGCCTGACCTATTTGCTGCGCGGCACGTTTTGACTGACGATCATGGACCAACTCTATCCGAAGGAGAAGCGTCATGATCTACGTCGGCCTCGATGTTTCGCTGAATTCCGTTGCGGTATGTGCGGTGGACGAGACCGGAAAGCTTATCCGGGAGGGAACGACGTTGGCGGACGCGCCATCGATTGTGCAGTACCTCGAACCATGGGCTGGTCAAGTTGAACGGGTGGGCCTTGAGGCAGGACCGACGTCAGAATGGCTGACCGCAAATCTAATCGAACTGGGGCTGCCGGCCGTCAGTTTGGAAGCCCGCCAAGTTAAGGGGGCGCTTTCGGCCATGCCGGTGAAGACCGATCGGAATGACGCCCGTGGGATCGCGCAGGTGGTGAGAACGGGATGGTTCAAGCCTGTTCACGTCAAGAGCATCGGCAGCCAAAGGGCGCGGACGCTGGCCGCGGCTCGCAAGCATATCGTCCGCTCCATCGCTGCCACAGAGCAAGTCATCCGCGGACTTCTGCGTCCGCTCGGTCTCAAAGTCGGAATCGTCTCGCGGACTCTGTTCGCGACGCGAGTTCGTGAGTTGGTCGGCGATGACGCCTTGCTGGAGGCGATCATGAATCCACTGCTTGCCGGACGCGAAGCGCTGATGCGGGAGTACGCCCGACTGCATCGTCTGGTTCTGAAGGCCGTGCGCAGTGACCCGGCTTGTCGGCTCTTGATGACGATGCCAGGGATCGGCCCGGTCTCTGCGTTGACCTTCCGCTCCACTGTGGACGATCCCAGGCGATTCCTGCATTCCCAATCTGTCGGCGCCTATCTCGGGTTGACGCCCCGGCGATACCAATCTGGCGAGGTTGATCGGGTGGGACGGATCACAAAAGTCGGAGATGGAGAGACGCGCACAGCCCTGTTCGAAGCTGCCAACGTCGTTCTCAGGCCATCAACCCGATGGTCTCCGATGAAGGCCTGGGCGGTGCGTGTTGCCCACCGGCAAGGAAGCAAGCGTGCGAAGGTCGCGCTGGCCAGAAAGATGGCTGTCGTCCTTCACCGAATGTGGGTTGATGGAACCGAATTCCGATGGACGGCGGTGGCGTAAGGACGCCATCGTCATCCCGAGAGACGCCCGTCGCGGGGCGTGGGGATGGTCGAGTTCGTATGATCTGTCGTGGCGTCCGCCCTCCAGGTCGGGTGACTACGCCGAAGAGCTTGAACCGACCATTCAACCGAATCCCATCGTGTGGCGGCTTTGCCGACCACGAACAGAAGCAAGGTACCCGCGGCACGCGCTCTTAAGGGATTGACAGAAGCAGACCGAATACAGAAGCAGATTATCGGGATCTTGAAGGAGCACGAGGCCGGGGTGTCGGTCGCCGATCTATGCCGGAAGCACGGCGTCAGCGATGCCAGCATCTACAAATGGAAAGCCAAGTTTGGCGGGATGGAGGTATCGGAGGCCAAGCGGCTGAGGACGCTGGAGGATGAGAACACGCGTCTGAAGCGGCTTTTGCCCGACGCCATGCTGGACAATGCTGCGTTAAAGGATCTCCTGGGAAAGAAGTGGTGACGCCCGCGGGGAAGCGGAAAGCTGTCGCCCATCTCATGGAGGCCCACGAGATGAGCGAACGGCGGGCGTGTAAAGCCATCGGCTGTTGCCGCATGACCATCAGATATCGGACGACCCGGGCGGATGACGCGGCCCTACGCCAACGCATGAGAGCGATTGCCGAGGTGCGCCGTCGCTTCGGCTATCGGCGCCTGCATGTTCTGCTCAGGCGGGAGGGCTATCTGGTCAACCACAAGAAACTGTTCCGGCTCTACCGGGAAGAGAGGCTCGCGGTCCGTCGCCGTGGTGGCCGCAAGCGGGCGCTCGGGACCAGGGCGCCGATGGTGGTGCCGATAGTGCCGAATGACCGCTGGTCGCTCGACTTCGTCTCGGACCAGCTCACCGATGGCCGCCGCTTCCGCATCCTGACCGTGGTCGACGAGTGCACGCGCGAATGCCTGGCGTTGGTGGCCGACACCTCGCTGTCGGGCTCCCGGGTGGCGCGGGAGCTGGACCGGCTGATCATCGAGCGCGGCAAGCCCAAAATGGTGGTCAGCGACAACGGCACCGAATTGACCAGCAACGCCATCCTGACATGGGCCGATCAGAGCCGCGTCGCCTGGCATTACATCGCGCCCGGCAAGCCGACGCAGAATGCCTTCATCGAAAGCTTCATGTATAGACGGCCCCGCGGGTGCAAGAGGTTTTTACAGCATTTTGGATATCGGTCGGGTGCGTTCATGTATACGGCCTGTTAGTGCGACCGATGCCATGGCCGCTGGCCCTGATGGAGATCGCGGATCGAGGCCTCATCAACGGGTCGCGCTTGTTGCGCTTAAAGCTCTTCGGGCTTGCTCGATCCCCAGCTCCGCCGGTGTCCATCATGCTGTCATTTGCCCTCACACCATAAGGTGGCCAACATACGCGGAAAGTCAGGCCGCGAGCTTTGACCGATAGAATTCTCCGGTCGTCATCATCGCCCAGACGATCCGGGCCAACTTGTTGGCAACGGCGACGGCGACGACCATGGGCCGACGCCGTTCAAGCAGGGCTTCGATCCAGCCGCCTCCAACCCGGGAGCGTGCCTTTGGGTACCGAACGACGTTACGTGCTCCGATGACAAGCAAGTGCCTGAGATAGGAATCGCCCTGTTTCGTAATCCGGCCGAGCCGATCCTTCCCGCCAGTGGAATTCTGCTTAGGCGTCAGGCCAAGCCAGGCCGCGAACTCCCGCCCGGAGCGGAACATGGTCGCGTCCGGTACGGTCGCGGCGAGAGCCGTGGCCGTTATGGGACCGATCCCGGGAATCGAGGACAGCAACTTCGCCATCGGATTTACTCGCTGGATCTGAGCTAGCTCGCGCTCGATGGCCTCGACCTGCCGGTCCAATTCCTTCAGTTGGTTCATAAGAACGGCCAGTGCGATGCGGGCATGGGACGGCAGCGTCAACCCCTCGTCATCCAACAAGTCCACCAGACCATCCACCCGTTGCCGGCCTTGCCCGACGATGATTCCGAACTCAGCAAAGTGAGCCCGAATGGCGCAGGCTGTCATGGTTCGCTGGCGGACCAGCAAGCCTCTTGCACGATGAAGCATCAAGAACCCTTGGTTCTCGACGCTCTTGATGGGAACGAACCGCATATGCGTGTTCCAGACGATCGTGATCACCGTTTCCAGGGGATCGTGATCGCTATTTCCAGCGGATCGTGATCGGGGACAGGTGGCTGGATAGCACTGACAGTCTGCAACCCAGGTAGCTTGGTCTTTTGCCCAACAGCAGAGGATCGAGATGCCGACAGAGAGACTGTCCATGCGCCACATTCGCGAAGTTTTACGCCTGCACCACAGCGTCGGCATGTCGCAGCGCGCCGTTCCCGCAGCCTCGGCCTGGCCCAGGGCACGGTCAACAAGTACCTCAACCTGGCGCGCCGGGGCGGCCTGACCTGGCCGTTGCCGCCGGAGCTCGATGACGATGTCCGGCTCGAGAACCGCCTGTTTCCGCCATCGTCCGATCTACCCAGCGATGAGCGACCGCAGCCGGATTGGGCGCTCGTGCATCGCGAGCTGCGGCGGAGGAACGTCACGTTGATGCTGTTGTGGGAGGAGTATTGCGACGCAAGCTCCGACAGCTTCAGCTATGCGTGGTTCTGCGAACGCTACAGGGAATGGGCCGGCCGTCTCAAGCCAACCCTGCGCCAGGTTCATGTCGCCGGCGAGAAGCTGTTCGTCGACTATTCCGGCCACACCATGGAGGTGGTCGACGGGCTCAGCGGCGAGGTGCGCAGCACGCAGATCTTCGTCGCCGTGCTCGGCGCCTCGAACTACACCTACGCCGAGGCCAGCCTCACCCAGAGCCTGCCGGACTGGATCGCCTCGCACGTTCGGGCCTTTGGTTTTTTCGGCGGTGTGGCCCGGCAGACGGTGAGCGAGAATTTGAAGGCCGGCATCACCCGGGCCTGCTTTCACGAGCCGATGGTCAACCGGACCTATGCCGATCTCGCCCGCCATTACCGCACCGCCATCGTTCCGGCACGGCCGTATCGGCCGCGCGACAAGGCCAAGGTCGAAGTCGGCGTCCAAATCGTCGGGCGATGGATTCTGGCGCGCCTGCGCAACCGCCGTTTCTTCTCGCTCGCCGCTCTCAACGAGGCGATCCACGCACTGCTCATCGATCTCAACAACCGACCGTTACGAAGCTGGGGGCGAAGCCGGCGCGATCTGTTCGAAGAGCTCGACCGACCGGCGCTGATCCCATTGCCCGACGAACCCTATGAGTACGCTGAGTGGAAGCGCTGTCGGTGAACCTCGATTATCATGTCGAGATTGCCAAGCATTATTACAGCGTGCCTCACAACCTCGTGCATGAGGAGGTCGAGGCACGGATCACCCTAAAAGCCGTCGAGATTTTCCTGCGCGGCAAGCGCGTCGCCTCCCATCTACGCAGCACTCTGCCGCATCGCCCGACGACGATCGCCGAGCATATGCCGAGCTCACATCGTCGCTACCGCGACTGGACCCATGAGCGCATTCGTTCCGAAGCCGCCAAGGTGGGCCCCGACGCCGAGACGCTATTAGGTGTTTAGTCCCGGCATTTGCTGGAGCGGGTTGAGTTTGAAGCGTTCTGGCTGGGAAGTCCAGCATTTGCAAATGTATTCGTAGGGTGTGAGGCCATTCAGGGTCTTCAGCCGCCGAGCATAGTTGTAGGCATTGATGAAGTCGGCAAGGTGAGCTTCGGACTGATCGTGTCGATCGTAGTAATAGCGCTGGACGGTCGCTTCCTTGATCGTGCGGTTCATTCGTTCGACCTGGCCATTGGTCCAGGGATGCTTGATCTTAGTCAGCCGATGCTCGATCCCGTTCTCCCGGGAGCGCATGTCGAACATATGCGTGGCGTATCTTGCTGTCGGGCCGTCCGCATAGCGCGGTGGGAAGGTGAACTGGATCCCATTGTCGGTGAGAACCGTGTGGATCTTGTAGGGGACGGCCGCAATAAGAGCTTCGAGGAAGGCCGCGGCCGAGGTCGTTCCCGTCTTCCTGGCCAGTTGCACGAACGCGAACTTGCTGGTGCGATCGATTGCGACGTAGAGGTAGAGCTTGCCTGCGGCGGTCTGGAGCTCGGCGATGTCGATGTGGAAGTAGCCGATCGCATAAGCCTTGAACTTCTTCTTCGAGGGCTTGCCACCCCGACTTCCGGTAATCGGCTGATGCCGTGACGCTGGAGGCAGCGATGCAGGGATGACCGCGTCAGATGCGGGATGGTCGGCTGCAGCGCATAGAGGCAATCGTCGAGTGGCAGCAGCGTATGCTGCCGGAAAGCAACGATGATCGCCTCCTCCTCGATGGAAAGGACAGTCGACTTGGCTTCCTTGGGGCCAGTCGAACGATCGGTGACAGTCTCGCGCTGCTTCCACTTCGCGACAGTCTTCTGGTTGATCCCGTGGCGCTTGGCGAGACCTCTCAGGCTCTCTTGACTATTTTGAATTGCTCGACGAACTGCCTCCGTCGTGGTGGCGCAGCCGTGTAAAATCTGTCCCATAGCGCTTCCTTCGAATCGTGCGACAAGGATGCACCATCAAAGTCTGGGACTAAACACCTAGTAGGGCACTGCGGACGCCTGATGGGTCGGTCCCACTCTCAGCCGTTCGTTTCGTCGCGACAATTGTCAGGGTCAAAACGTCGTGTCCACAAGCCCACGCTGCTCACGGCGAAACAATGCGACTCTCAGTAATTTGCAGCTGGCACGGCCCTTGCATTGTTCTTCGGTGTCATCACCGATCTCCTAGGGCGATCGGGGCGTTTGGCGACATCGACAAATGCGGAGGGTGAGATATGTCACGAGCAGACGTAGAGCGATTCGTCAATGATCTGTCAAACGACGCTAATCTGCTCGAAAAAGTAAGGCCGAGCGCGACCGGTCTTTGGTCGCTTGTAGCGAGCGGAAAAAGCCACGGCTACACATTCACCCTCGACGAAGCTAAAGATCACCTCCGATCTATTAGCATACAGGCGGCGACGAATAGCCCCTTCGACGCGCTGGCGAGCGACACCGCGACTTCAAGTGTGCAGACAGCTGAGGTTGCTACCTCTGTTGTGGAGGCAGCGGAGGTCACCACGAGCGCGGTACAAGACGCGGAAGCGGCCACTACCGTCGCGGCCGTAGCTGAGGCAGTTGTGGTCTTAGTTTGAACGCGTTTCTTAGCGGGCGAGCGCGCCGGCCCGCTGCGCAATAACGGGCTGGTGCGCAGAGGCCACGAAGGTGATTTCCATGGAACTTGCACCGTCCCGCCTGCAAGAGGACACCTCAGCACAAGCTAACGTGATGCGTCCGGTTGCCGCGGAACACTATCGCCAGATCTTTGACCGACGCACTCCCGAGCAGTTGCGTACGTTGTCACATATCAAGCGCTTCATGGAGCGGCTGGTAGGGGACCTGGAGTTCCGCAGGGAGCTTTCAGAAAATATTGACGCTCCTCGCTTCGTAAGCGACCGTTACGGTATCGAAGTCGATCCGATGGAAGTGCTGCCGCTCTGGCGCGCTACCCACCTGAAATATCGCTTTAAGCCGGAGTGTGCATCGTGGCCGCTGGCTGTGATGTGGGACGAGTATATACGGGAGATGTTGCGTCATCGCGACCTCTTGCGCGACGAAGGCGAAATGTTGAGGGTTAACCCGCGCTTTCATGCTTGGCGCGAGCGCCAAATCCGCCGCTGCAACGGGGAGTTAGGAGGATCGGCGATGTCGGTCACGCACCCCGTAATAGCGTTCGAGCTAAGCGAAGGCTGCAGCATCGGGTGTTGGTTCTGCGGCCTCTCTGCCGGTCGCTTCAAAGGGTATTACGAATATAGCAAAGACAATGCGGAGCTCTGGCGCGGCGTGGTCGGTGTAGCGAACGAAGTGTTTGGCTCGGCAACCCGAACTGGATTCTGCTACTGGGCCACGGACCCAATGGACAACCCGCACTACGATCAATTTCTATTTGATTACTATCAGATTACGGGAGCGCTGCCGCAAACAACGACAGCCGCCCCGCTTAAAGATCAGGCGCTCACCCGGCGCGTACTTAAGCTGTTTAAACAGTATCGCACTGTAACGAATCGCTTCTCCGTGCTGAGCACAAGTCACCTGAATCAGATCCACCTCGCATTTTCGCCTGAGGAGCTAATGGGCGTCGAACTCATCCTGCAGGGTAGAGGGGCGCTGACTGCAAAAGCGTTCGCCGGGCGCGCGCGTGAACGAAAGGAGAAGCTCAAAGGAGTTAACAAAGACGATTCAATTGGGGTGCCGGACCCCAATCATTCGACAATCGCCTGCGTTTCAGGGTTCCTTGTGAATATGCTGCGGGGCCGCATGCAGCTAGTAACCCCGGTGCCAGGTAGCAGCCGCTGGCCTCTCGGTCACCGAATTGTGGCTGAACATTTCTTCCGGACGGCCAGCGAGTTCCGTGACGGGCTGCAAAGAATAGTCGATCAACATATGTTCGAATGCCTTCCTCCTGATCTGCCGATCCGATTCCGCCGAGACCTGCATTACGAGGCAGGGACCCCACACTTTCATCTCCGTTCACGCAACATGCAACACCGGGTAATCGACAACCTCGGTCCGATCTCCGTTGGCGATCTAATCGCGTGTGGCGACTGCACCGCGTCCGAGCTGGTTACGCGGATCACAGCTGACGGAAGGAGCGTGCTTGCAATTGCTGACCTGCTGGACCAGCTGTTCACCGCTGGATTAATTGAGGAGGACCTCGACGATGGTTTCGTTTCGCAGACCTGCGAGGACCTGGCGGGTCGCATCGAAGTGGCCAATCGCGCGGCTCCCAACACGCGAGTGGATCATGCCGAGTCGCCTTAAGGAACAAGAGATCAGCCTGACGGAGCTGCGGATCTTGGCGCCCCGCAAGGGGCCTGGGACAGCCGGTCGGGTAGCCTCGTGACGTGATGGTAGAAGCCGCCTTCGCTGCGAGCTGTCACACTTTGCCAAAGAGATTGAAGATGCCGCGGCTATCGCGAGCGTGTGGCCTGCTCTGTCTGACTAAGCTACGGCCTGCACGAAGGCGTAAGGGTCAGGCATGCGTGAGACCAGTCTCATCTGCGGTGCCGATTTAAAGCCATCATCATACACTGTCCACATGGTTCCTGAGGGAAGGTGGAATGAGATGAGCTCTGATGTGCCAATCGTTCTAGTCAACATGCCTATGTCGGCGGTTGAACGACCTTCGCTGGCGCTTGGTCTACTGAAGTCGGTGCTGACGCAGGCCGGACTGCGATCTAGCATAGTATGCGTTAACATTTGGTTCCTGGAGTACATAGGACTTCCTGACTATCACCTCCTCGAGAGTAGTCCGCCCGAGGAAGCGCTTGTGGATTGGTTGTTCGCGGGCGTCGCCTTTCCCGACTTCGAACCCGACGCCGATGCTTTTCTCGACAGGTATTTTAGTCGTAACCCGATGCTCGCCGGGAAAGGCGTGGCCGAGCATCGTACTAAGTTCAAAAAGCTGCGGTCGCTTATGGGGGAGTTCATCGATTGGACGGCAGACAAAGTGCTGATGCATCGTCCGGCCATCGTCGGGTGCACCTCTACCTTTAACCAGCATGTCCCTTCGCTCGCATTGCTGCGTCGACTGAGCGAGCGCTCGCCGGGCGTTGTCACTCTCATGGGTGGGGCAAATTGCGAGTCGGTGATGGGGCGAACCACTCATGCTCGTTTCCCATGGGTCAACTACATCGTATCGGGCGAAGCCGACGCACTGATGGGCGCGCTGTGTTGGGACATCCTTCACCGTGGCAAAGACATTCCGTCGGCCGGCCTGCCATTTGGCGTCTTCGGTCCGGCGCACCGCGACGCCGGCTATTCCTCGAGCTCGATGCGCGACTTGGTGCCCAGGGCGGCAATTAAGCACATGCGAGACCTGCCGCTGCCCGATTTCTCGGACTATTTCACTGAACTTGAGCAATCGCTCTATGCGGATCGTATCCATCCCGGACTGCCGTTGGAGTTCTCTCGTGGCTGCTGGTGGGGCGAGCGCAGCCCCTGCACGTTCTGCGGGCTGAACGGCGGATCCATCACTTACCGTCAGAAACCAGCCGAGCAGGCCGTAGAGGAAATGATTGAGATGTCGGCGCGTTACGGCTTGTCGCGTATCGAAGCAGTCGATAATATTTTGGCCATTGACTACTTCGAAAAGGCGCTGCCCCTCCTCACCGCATTACCCAAGAAGCTCGCGATCTTTTTCGAGGTCAAAGCGAATCTGAAACGCCACGAAGTAGAGAAATTGGCCGGTGCCGGCGTCCACTGGATCCAGCCAGGTATCGAAAGCCTGGACACCCGCGTCTTGAAGTTAATGGGCAAGGGAACGACGGCAGCGCATAATGTTCAGCTCTTAAAATGGTGCCGTCAGTACGGCGTGAGAGTCAGCTGGAGTGTGCTGTGGGGCTTCCCAGGCGAGAGCGACGCATGGTATTGGGAAATGGCCGCTTGTTTGCCGCTGTTGCATCACCTGCAGCCAGGACGTACGGTCCGACTGCGATACCAGCGCTACAGCCCCTATCATTACGCAGCGGACAAATACGGCCTGAAACTACTCCCGACCGCCTCATATCGCTACGTCTATCCGCTGTCGGAGAGCGATCTCGCGGATCAGGTTTATTACTTCGAAGACAGTAAAGACAACGATGTCGCAGCGGGCGCCGCGAACCGCCGCCCGGGGCTGCAGGCCGTCGCGCTGGGTGTCGATACCTGGCTAAGATCTTGGTATGAGCCGAAGCTACCCATGCTGTCGATGCGTGATAGTGGCGAAGAACTCACCGTCGAGGACACGCGTGCCATAGCAGTCGAGTGCAAACACCGCTTGAAGGGCCTCAAGCGCGAGATTCTTCTGGCCGCGGATGAAGGTGTGCCAGAAACCCTCCTGCGCAGACGGCTGGCGTCGGCGAATATAATGCAGGCTGAGATTGACGCGGCAATAGCTGACATGACTGCTCGCAAACTGGTCATCCGACTCGATGGACGGCTGGTTGGGCTTCCCCTCTGGCACCCATACACGCCGATGCCTGGAATGACCGCGTTCCCTGGAGGCTATTTCGATCGACGTGCAACTCCCGTGACTATGACCCGGTGAATGAGGTCTCCCGGTTGCGGCAGGCGTCCTGATTTACTGGGCTCAGCCAACGGAAGCTTCATGTTTTGCTCTCATGACCCCAGTACTGGCGGGTCCATTGTACCACTTTCTGGTTAAAATCCACAGTATCCGAGGTGACGAGCCTCGGGGTGATGTCAGGCGGTTAGCGGTTGATCCCAAGGCTAACTCACGGGCGGTGCGGGTGCGGCGTACGCATCCGGCGTATCTTTCAATTACCCACATTTCCAGCCGTTGCGATTTCGGCGCCAAGTTCGATATCTGTGAGTCTTGAGAGGCCGCGCCAGATGACAACATTTCCAGGCGGCGGATCGCCCGCCCTGGCCAGGTAGCCACCCAATCGTGCAAGCTTGGTGAGATAAAATGCAAGGGTTCCAGGGCGACATCGTCGATGGCTGGCGCCGCTGATGAGTCGATCGAGCAATGCGATCTCGGTATTCGTCAGTGCGAGCTTCGGTGGCGCGTCCGGGGCGATGCGATTGAGCATGGTGAGCCAGAGGACGCGCCAGCTGAGAATGCAGAAGACCGCCATTAGATTGGCAAGTCGCTCCGCGGTCCGGAGTTTTGAGTCTTCCGCCTTGCAGCCCGATTTCAGGATCTTGTGGAATACCTCGATCTTCCACCGCATGGCGTACCAGTTGATCTTCTCGATTGCTTCGGAGCGACTGCGGACGGCTAGGTCAGTGATGAGCTTCCACTCAATTGGTTTACGGCCCTTTGGCGTACCGCGCTCGGTGGCATGGATTATCGTCAGGTCGAGGGCCGGATAGCGTTTCTGCTTCCCGATGGGCGGTAAGACCACGATCCGCTTGAACTTGATTTCCAGCGCGGCCTTCGTCGCCTCTCCCTTGTCGTTGCGCACGTCGATGTAATGCAAGCCTTTGACGCTGGTCTCTTCCATCTCGGTTGCGATCGTATGACCGCCATCGCCTGCCAGCCGATCGTAAGCGTAGCGCCGCGGCCGTTCAGATTGTTTGTGCGCGGTCTTGGGAGCACCGTTAGAAGAGTCATCTTCTGCGAGGGTGCTCACAATGGACGACCATTCGGACGACATAAGACGACCGTCGCCGCGTATCGAAGTGTATACTGGCGCAGGTCGAAAGCGCTGGCCGGACGATTTGAAGGCACAGATTGCCGCGGAAAGCTTCGAGCCGGGCGCGATTGTCACAGATGTCGCCCGCCGCCATGGCTGCCGGCCCCAGCAGGTGCATGACTGGCGGCGTCGAGCGCGTTTGGGCCTGTTGGTGCTGCCGGCTTCGGCGGATACCTTATCGTTTGTGCCTTTGGTGTCGGAATCGTCGCTACCCGCGGCTGCGGAGCCCTCCGTATCGGCGGAAGCAGCTGTTGTTACGGTCGAGTTCCAGGGTGCACGGGTAGAGGTACGCGGGACGCCTGGCCTTGCGGTGCTAAGTGACGTGTTCATGGCTCTGCGACGGACACGTTCATGCTGACGCCACCCGCGGGCCTCACGATTTACGTTGCGACCCAACCTGTGGACTTCAGAAAGGGTGCGGATGGCTTGGCGCTCTTGGCGAAGGAGACGCTGGGCCAAGACCCGATGAAGGGTGTGGCGGTGGTCTTCCGTGCGAAGCGCGCCGATCGAGTGAAGATTGTCGTCTGGGATGGCACCGGCCTGGTGATGTACTGGAAGCGGCTCGATAGCAGCGGCTTCAAATGGCCTCCCATCGTGGCCGGCATGATGCGGATGAATGCCGCGCAGTTGTCCGCGCTTCTGGCCGGCATGGATTGGACACGCATGCACGCACCTCGAATCCCGCAACCGAAAGCACTTGCGTAGGGAATAAAATCTTCGCTGCATCGAGGCGCGAAGCATGGCAGACTCGGGCCAATGAGTGATTTGCCTGATGAGCTGCCGAGCGATCCAGCCGAGTTGCGTGTCTTTGCCGCGGCTCTGCTGGATCGCTGCGCCAGGCTCGAGCGGTTGCTCAAGCTTGCGAAAGATGCGCAGTTCGGTCGATCGTCGGAAAGGCTGGACGCTGATCAGCTTCAGCTTGTTCTGGAGGACATCGAAGAGGCCGTCGCGGCTCTCGAAGCAGCCGAAGATCGCGCCAATCCCAGAACCTGCGAGAAGAGAACTGCCAAGCACAGGGCCAATCGTGGCAAACTGCCGGAACATTTGCCGCGCATCGTCGAAACCCTGATGCCGGCTGAAACCTGCTGCCCGTCCTGCAAAGGCGATCTCGTTGAGATTGGTCGCGATGAGAGTCAGAGGCTCGACGTCGTTCCGGTGCAATACCGGGTGACTGTGACCCGCCGGCCCAAACTGGCCTGCCGCGCCTGTCACGGTGTCGTCCTCCAGCACGCCGCTCCCGAGCGACTGATCAGGGGTGGATTGCCCACCGAGCGGCTCGTCGCGCATGTGATCGACGCCAAGTATCATTGGCATTTGCCTCTCTATCGGCAGGCGCAGATGCTGGCGACGCACGGTATCGCCATCGACCGTTCCACGCTCGCCTTCTGGGTCGGCTATGCCGCCCAGGAATTGAAGCCCTTGTGGCATCGTCTGCGCGAGCTTCTGCTCGCCTCCTCGAAGCTTTGTGTCGATGAGACACCGGCGCCGGTGTTGGATCCGGGGCGCGGCAGGACCAAAACCGGCTACTTCTGGGCGCTCTCGCGTGATGACAGGCCTTGGGCCGGACCTGAACCGCCTGGCGTGGTTTACGCCTATGCACCGGGCCGTGGGGCCGTTCATGGCTTGCGGCTGCTTGAGGGCTATCGCGGCATCATCCATTGCGATGGCTATGAGGCTTACAAGACCATGACCCGAGCGACGCGTGCGGACGCACTGTCCGGTACGCTCGCCTTCTGCTGGTCGCATCTGCGACGCCAGTTTGTGAAGATCGAGCGCGAGGCTGCTCCGGCGCCAGCTCCGGTTGCCCGCGAGGCTCTCGAGCGCATCGCCCAGCTCTACGCGGTCGAGAAGGCACTTCGCGGCCGATCTGCTGCCGAGCGCAGCGCCGGCAGGCAGGCGCATGCTCGGCCTCTGGCCGCAGCCTTGAAGCAGTGGTTTGAGGCAAAGCTTGATCACCTTGCGCAGAAGAGCGACACGGCGAAGGCTTTGCGTTATGCGCTGCGTCATTGGGACGGCCTGACGCTCTACCTTGATGACGGGCGCATCGAGATGGACACGAATGCGGTCGAACGTGCGATGCGGCCGATCAAGCTTAACGCCAAGAACTCCCTTTTTGCCGGTTGCGACGAGGGTGCCGAGAGTTGGGCAGTACTAGCTTCGTTAATCGAGACCTGTAAGCTCAATAGCGTCAGTGCGGAGCACTGGCTCGCCGACGTTCTCGCGAAGCTCGTCAATGGTTGGCCTGCGTCGCGACTGGACGAACTGCTTCCCTGGGCATCGACCTATAAGATGCATGCACACGATCCGAGGCTGGCGGCATGAGCCTCAACACGACCGCGGTCCGGATCAAGGTGACCCTCAAGGACGTGAAACCGGAAGTGATGCGTCGCCTTGTCTGTAAAAGAAGGGACTTGAGCTGACAGTGGTTGCTTTGTCGCGGCAGGTGTCCGACAAAGATTTCATGTCCAACCTCACGCAGCCGGCAACACTTTCTCTCTCGACAGAGCACTTGCGTCAAGCAA
>Ga0214543_1010389_pt1 | contig 13826 bp, 7 predicted proteins | sample CNSS2metaG_FD_160094 | JGI IMG/M metagenome (GOLD analysis project Ga0214543, IMG submission 160094) | Root nodule microbial communities from cowpea collected in UCLA plant growth center, Los Angeles, California, USA - CNSS2 | ecosystem: Host-associated > Plants > Roots > Nodule | place: USA...
CATGTCTTTAACAGTCCTGTATTTTGTCATCCTTATGTTGCTATATTTTTTCCCTTTAGGTTGTTGCTTTTCTTGCAGCTATGGAAATTATGGCAGAGCAATTTCCTGGAGCCTTCTCAGGGTATTCTTTACAGGTAACTCTTCCATTGACATTTTGGGGTTTGGAAAGGTTTTGTTAGGAACACTTAGATACCCTAGTTCACCATGTTTGAATTCTCTCTGTTCAGCCTAACGATTGTAGGTATTAAAATATTTGATGTAATATTAAAATCTGAAGCAGTCGTGAAAGATTGTAGGTACTGGAGTCCCATCAAGCAAGCAAAGTTGATGCATCTGGAACTGCGAAGGCTGTAATTTCTTGTTTCAACAAACTGGGGGTGTCTTTTGATATGGATCAGGTGTGTTAGATGAAATTGCATGGTTCGTCCCTGTATAGCCATGTATACTCTTTACTGTAGCTAAACTTTTTCTTCTTTCCTTTGGTGAATATCTTTAGATAAAATTGATCAGGGATCCCAAGCAACAACTTGAAATGGTTGGAGTCCCAGAGGAGCATTTGTCTGGTCATGCATTTCATATGTATCATTTGTCATCACCAGATGACACGTATGGATTAATATTTTCATTTTCTTTTATTATGTGTTTTGACATATTTCTACTTGTCACTAACTACTTATCCTTCTTATATTATGTTCCTTTAAAACATTGTTGCAGGGTTTCTTTTGAATTCCAACATAATGTTTGTGGTAGATCAATATATGCAGAAGGCACTGTGGATGCTGTATTGTTTCTTGCTAAGAAGGTACTTATATTTCCTTATAATTTAACCGTCTTAACCTATGATTGGGAACCCTTCATCTGTTAAAACAATTTTAACTACTAACAGTTTTTCTTGCTTTAACCATTCTTTGTATACGATCCTTTATTGGATTACTTCATGTTTGCAGATTGGAGCAAAGGATGAGAAGAGATTGTATAATATGATTGATGTCTTGCGAGAGGGTAATATGCGATGAAATTTTCATTGAATCTGGATCAGGATATCAACTGTAGAACTTACAATAAACAAGATTTGGCATTTTGGTTTTTTGGGCCAAGCAATTTTCTGAGTTCGTTTTTGTTAAGCTTACAAAAGGCTAGTGTATGTATTATTTATGAATCGATGAGAACTGTGTAAAGCGATGCTATGGGATCAATTTCAACATTTTTGTTTCCTTTTATCATTTGTTTTCTTGAACTCGCCGTTCGTTATGGCTACGTATTTACAGTAGCCAGTAGCCAGACGTGACGTGTATTCACTAAAAGCCAAACCTCGTCTAAGTGAAGTGAATATTAGATAAAAGATTATCTTAAATAAATATAGCCAATTTCTGATATAGTATAATCAACTAAAATTAAATTGGTACACATTGACTAAATTTGGATTGGTTGAATGGAAAGGAATCATGTTTTACCTAAGAAAAAGGAATAGAAACTGGGAAAAAAATGTTGAATAACCATGCGCCGCATATTTTCGAATTTAATCTAGAGTCTAATAGAAACGAGTTTCTCTATATAAATTAATTGGTAAAATCTATCTAAATATTTTAAATCTTTATTTTATTCTTATAAAACACGACTTATTTTACGACATTCTTTACTTAAAAAAAAAGCTGAAATTCAGACAACATCGTAATTACCTAATCTACTTTATTTCTTAAAGAAAAACATTTCCTTTGAGAAGATTATAACCTTCGATTATTATTCAATTTACATAAACCAAATAATATATATTTGTTATAAATAAAGCTAATAATAGAAAGAAGTAAGAATAAAGATTTAAGGAGAGAATCGAGAACAATTTTTCTGTGTCTTATTATTAATAAGAAGAGTCATATTTATAAATAAAACATGTAACCCATAAAAAGGATATAAATCAAATAGTTAATATAAAATATTTACATAAAGAGTAATGAATCTTATTAGTAACTTTACTAGAAAAAACTCTTTGAGATAAAAACTAGTAAAGGAAAAAGAGTACATTATCTTACATAATATTCTTCTTTACATATCATATTTCTCCTCCACATGTAAAGTTACATCATTAATATGATGAGATGACAGTTCAATCTTGTAAACCAATTTGCTCAAAAGTTCGTCTTAGCAAAGATTTTATAAATAAACCTCATGTAATAATAGAATTTATGTATGATTAGACGATGTTGCTATTATGGTCTCTTTCACATACCATCATGAAATCATTCTGCTATCACAAAAATATTATGTTTGTGATCAACCATTGTGACATTGTGAGGATATGTAAAATAACATGCATATGCATAACTCATTAGCTCTAACTATGAATCATTTAGATAAAATAAGCTCATATTCGTAACAAGTATATGCTTTACTTCAATCCATTTTCTTCTTATAGTTGAAGAATTATATTTTGCTTAACAAAATTTACAACAAATTCAATATCAGGTCAAGTATAATTAGCAAGATATATTAGTGTTCCTATGACACTAAGATATGGTACTTTTGGACCAAGATCACTTTCTTGAGGTCTAAGAATAGTCTTTATCAACTCTGACAACCTATAACTATTGGAGTGCATATTGATGTATAAAAACACCTTAATTTAAATACTCAATTTCTAATGTGAAACAAAATTTTGCTCTTTAAAGATCTTTCGTCTCAAATTATTTTTTTTAAGCAATCAATTGTCTTAATTTAAATACTCAATTTCTAATGTGAAACAAAATTTTGCTCTTTAAAGATCTTTCGTGTCAAATTATTTTTTTTAAGCAATCAATTGTCTTTGTGAGCTCATTAAAAGTTTTAAAGATGTTGATGTTATCTACATAAACAATAATTATGACAAATTCATTTTCTAACATTTTCATTAAAATACAACGACAAATAGTAACAAAATAAACATAGTGAGAGATTTGTATGATGATAATCTCCGATTCCGATCAATGGTTAACCTTTTATTAAAAAGCAAACATCAAATTGCTTATAGTGTTCACAGTTTTAATCATCCTTAAATTATGTTGGAATTGGAACTTCAAACTGTCATATTGAGTGCTTGTAAATTATATATTCAAATCATGTGCTATACAGCATACCGGTGCAATGTGAATGTCTCGACCAACAAAATAGGGGCTGACATGTGTTGGCTTGTCCTTTGATGCATGTACATAAACAGAGAATTTGCCCTCATGGCCCTGCATTTGACAACGAGTATAATTCAAATATTATGGAAGCAGCATATCTCTACCACATTCAAAGGAAAAGGAATTGAACTGATACTTATCCAGATTCCAAGATGAGAAGCATACATTGATATTTTTATAAAAAGGGAAAACCATGCCACAAATATATCCTGGTATTTTAGCCGTATTTGGAGCACATATAGAACAATGCTCAATTTTCTACTGTTAAAAGGAAGGCATAAATAGAAAAAGCAGATGGAAAATAAAAACGAAACTCATGCTAGAAATAAATATAACAAAATATTTATTTCTTCTGATCAGAAATAAAATAATATTCATTCTAGTGAAAAAAAAAAATTCATATGCAATGCAGTAACAACAAGCAACTTGCACAATGTATCCAAACTAAGTTCTACTGAATATATGAAGAGCTCTGAATCAATGTTTCCAAAGAAAAATGAAGACGAATTCCTTTGGCCCTCAGTTTTTTCACCGCCGCGTCAACATTTTGTTGCTGTAATTGAAGTTGTGGAGACGAAGGATATGAAGGGAAAACCTAAATTTGAGTGGATAGAAAAGAAATTAAGAAAGGGGAATTGTAGCTGTTTGCGAGAAGAAACGACAACGGAAGCATCCTCGAGGCCAAGCCTCTCGGCTATGGCTAAACCGTTTCCCTGCGTGGAAGCCGTCACAGTCCCACCTTTCCTTCAAATATCTTTGACTCACCATTTCCACTTTCGATTCAAGCTATAACACACTCAATAACATCTTCGGATTCATTGAAGCGAGGCAAAATGACGCCTTTGAAATTCAGGTTAGGGCGAAGCGGAAGCGCAAATCCAGTCAGAGGAACCAGTTGGAGTTGTTCTGCGAGAGGTTGAGAAAAAGAAGAAGAAATCAAAGTTGGAATTTGCCTTCGAACGCCCAATGTGACTTCTTCTGCTTACTTCAGGTCCCAGAATGATTACAAACTTCCTGACGCTATTGAAGTTACGTATGTTACGAAAGAAAATTTGAAGAAACTAGGAAGAAAGAAGTGTAAAAGATTAAAAATATAAATATATTAAATTAATATTAATAAATGTTGCAGTTAAAAAATTCTAAATCTTTTTTCTAACGGTTTCATATAATCTGTAAAATAAACCGCTAATAAAAATCAGTTTTTTTAGTGCTTTTACCTAAAATAGGACTTCAATACTTTTTTCGTTATTATTCTCGTAATGTTTGTTGTGATGGTTCTTATTTGGACAAAATGTTTAAAATGTCCTCATTTTTATTGAATGTTTAAAATGATCCTTATTTTCGCGATTCGTGTTTTATTTGGTCATTTTCTGTGACACCGTTTAAATCATTAACGGAATACTGTACATGTGACACTGTTTGTTCGTGGATTATGGTTTTCGTAATTCTATTTTGAGGTTTGTTTGTACTTGGATTGTTGTGATGTTCTGCATGTTTTCTAAATTACCATACATGTACAGTACATGTAACACATTCCACCAATGCAATCGATGTCACCTGTACTGTGCTCCGTTACTGATTTAAACGTTGTCACAAAAAGAATCAAATAACACACGAATTGCGAAAATAAGGACCATTTTAAACATTTTGTAAAAATAAGGACATTTTAAACATTATGCCAAAATGATAACCATTTTAAACATTATGTCAAAATAAGAACCATTTACAACAAACACTACGAAAATGAAACGAAAAAGTATTTAATCCTAAAAATAGCTTTACAATTGTTATCACCGACTTGGAATTGACTAAATCGTCTCTATTAACGTTCAATATTAAATGAACTCTATTAAGATCAACAATCGAGATATTATAGGTCGACAAAGTTTTTTTTAATAAAGTTTTGATAAATTTTCTTAGGTAAAAACATATTATTTTATTTTAATTAAAAGATAAAAATTTAATGTACTTTAATTCTATTTTTAGAAACTTTGTTAAGTTTGTTAAAAAAAATTTTGTCCAGATAATTTTCCTTAACAATCTAACCAATAATCTAAAACTAGTATAAATATTTTTATTTATTAAAAAATTAATGTCTATGCTAAAGTTTAGAAACTAATACTGTAGTCAACAAACACAGAGGATTCTTCTTGGGAAGTGATACTTTAACAAAGTTCTTTTTAATAAACTTTTGACAAATTACCATTTTAAGTAAAAAAGTATTATTTTATTATTTTATTTTGGTTAAAAAGTAAAATAAAAATCTATTTTAATTCCATTTATAGTAACTTTGTCAATTTGTCAAAAAATTTCTTGTCAAAACATAATTTTTCATTCTTCTTATAGTTCACATTCAACTTTTGGATTCACATTTGGCATTTCGCCCTAACACACAGAGGATTCTTCTTATGCTGTGTAACTCCTGGCAACGTTTCTGTATCAATGTCTTCACTCTTCATTCCTTCCGGCAATTCCCAGTCAAAGGAATAAAGAAGGTTACCAAGAATAACATCCAATGTAGCAAAAGCCATATTCAAAGCTGGACACATTCTACGACCAGCACCGAATGGTATGAAACAAAAATCTTGTCCACGAAGATCTACTGTGCTGTTTAAAAACCTCTCTGGTATAAACTCTTCTGCATCTTCCCAAGCCTCAGGATCTCTATGAATAGCCCAACCATTCACATATATTATTGTCTTCGCTGGAATTTCATAACCATCTATCACTAATTTTTCCTTTGTTTCCCTTGGTACAAGCAATGGTGCTGGTGGATACAATCTCAATGTTTCTTTTACCACTGCTTTAAAATAGGGAAACTTTCGAACATCATCTTCATCTAAGAAGGCTTTCTCACCACTTAAACTTCTTACTTCTTCTTGAACTTTCTTCATGATTCTTGGATGCTTTAACAGTAAAGTCATAGCCCACACTACTGTGACTGCAGTTGTATCTGTTCCTCCAATGAGAATGTTCTGCAGAAGAAAAAAATCAGTACTTAATAGATGAAAATAAATTTGCACATTAATATTGTATTTCGTCAGTGTTAAACAATTTCCTTTTCCATGTGGATTGACAAATGTACCTACGTTGGACTAAGATTAGTTTATGATACAAGTGACCGGTTCTCATTCAAAACAGTGTTTTGATATTATTTTAAAGAAGAAATGCATATTTGGATTCCCAGTCTCTTCACATTAGTTTTCTTCCTTAAACAGAAACATTTTAAACCACAAGTATTTCCATTGAAGAGATACAAAACTAATAAGATATAAAAGGTTAATTTCAATTACAACTAAATCATTAAGGTAATGAGTTTTTTTACTTGTATATTTCTCAACTTTCAATTTTTACTTAAATTTCCATTTGTATTCTCAATAATGTGAATAAGTGAATATTAGATTATTTGTCTCCTTAGTTTAATACTCAACAAAGTAAGTTTCTTTCTGTGCAAATTGAAGTTGACAAAGTAAAGGGGAGGAATGAAGTTGAAAGGAAGGGAAATTCAAACCATGAGCACAGCTTTGATGTTATCATTGGTGATATCGATGGAAAACGAATAGTGTTTCTTGAGTTGAAGTAAGACATCAACGATGTCCTCTTCCTGTGGAGTCTTTTCATGAGAATCTGCCATGTGTTCCTCAATGACTTGTTGGTAGAAGTCATCCATCTCCTTGAAACTCCGTTGAAGTCGTGCATGGAGTCCCCTCAGTTTATCAATCCAACCCATGAAAGGAATATAATCTGAAAAAAAGGGGATAGCAACCATGGCTTGACACTCACTGAACAACCTGTGAAACATGCTCCTTTCGGTTCCTTCCTCTTCATACCTTCTCCCCAAAGCAATTCTACATATAATAGTGCTACTAAGAGACGTTAACAATTGGTTCAGATTTGTAACTTCTGAAGTTGAGGCATGGCGAGATATTGTTTTTATCATCTGCTTCACCTCAAAATTTCTTACTGAGGAAAAACATGAGACACGTTTGGAGCTAAAGATATGTATAACACAGATTTTTCTGATTTCTCTCCAATAGCTATTGTATGGGGAAAATGCCATGTCTAAGCCATCATAGGACAGTTTCTGTTGGCCAAGTAAGTTAGGTCGATCACAACACTCAAGGTCATGGTCTTTCATTACCACTTTGGCAAGTCTTGGTGAGGAAACAACTATTACTCGTCTTAAACCTAATTGAAGGGAAAATAAAGGACCATATTTCTTTGAGAATTGCCGTAGCTGCATATAAAGAGAAGAACTTTCCAGTTGGTGAAGATTTCCTACTATGGGAAGACCTCTAGGGCCAGGTGGAAATGGAGGGCTTTTGAAAGATGTATGGTATTTGAAGAAGAAGAGCAAAAGAAAAGTTAGGCAAAGAATTAGAAGAAGTGATGAGAACATTGTCACATATATATGACCAGAAAGGGAATAGTTGAAAGAAATCTAACTTTTGACTGATAGAACTCCGTAGGTTCAGCATCCTCGTATGGTATTTATAGATGAGGAATCCCGAGGACACAAATTTTAATACATTGCATCAATAATACTCTTTTTATGTTGACTAAAATTTATATGTACGAAATAAAAACATGCGTATTACTCAATAAAATTTCTGTTAACTTTATGAAAAAGATCGACAACCAATACAATTGTATACATAAAAAGTTAATTTGTTTTATCGTAAATGAAAAGACTTTTATACATATAACACTTGGATAAAACGTTAAATTAGAGAACAAGGAATTAGTTTAAAAAAAAATAATCATTGAAGACAAATACTCTTTTTTCTTCTGATTTACATAACTGTACTCTTGTTTTTATTTTTATTGTATTACATTTAGAGATTCTATTTTATTTGTATTTATTCTATTTTCTTCTATTGTTCACTTTAGAGTCTGAAACTTCCTGTCACAACAAATTGAAGACGAAATTATCTTTAGTCTCAACTCTAAAACGATGTGGGACTATTGGGTGTACTGGAACAAGTTTCCGAGTCGAAATCTAAGGAAAATGAGGATTTATCCCCTAGTGGAGGGCCAAGGGAACTAGGGTTCATCTTTGAAACCTCGTTTTCATTCTCACATATGACACATCTTAGTTAGGGTCAGTCACTGCATCTAGGTATAGTTTGTTTTGTAGCCAAAAATCTTGTCACGATTTTCTCCTGAAAATATGTCTCAAATAAATGAAGGAGTAAGGAGTGTTTAAATTATCATTGGCTTCGAATCCTTAGTAATGTGAAACTATTAGTAATGTGAAACTATTGGGGGTGTAGCGGAACAAGTTTCCTAGTCAAAATATAAGGGGAATGATGAATCATCCCTCAATGGAGGGATAAAGGAACGAGGATTCATCTTTAGCACCTCGTTTTCATTTTCAAAGATAACATCAATGTTCAGATCCCAAGTGCACTAAAAGATCATTATTAGGGTTATATCATTGTCTATTTTGAAGTCTGAAACTCTTTTCACAATTTTGTCCTTAAAAGGAGTGTTAGAGGGTTGAAGGAGGAAGGAATGTTTAAATTACCCATGACCTTGACTCATAAACACTATGAAACTATTGGGTGTAATGGGTGTAATGAAACATGCTCTATTTAATTCTATTGATTTAACCCTATATTTTGCTTCTATTTAATTGCTTTTTTAATTTTGTTTTATTTTTAAAATATATCTTTTTTTTATATGTTGATTGGTTAGTGTATATTTTTGTGTTTCATAAATTACTAATAGTCAATTAAATATATGAAATTGAAAGTAAGATAAAATAAAATACATTTTATTTTTAATTTTTAATCTTTAAATACAAATTTATATAACTTAATATACAGTTTTGAAACAAAACAAATGTCTTGAATACTTTTAGGATCTATAAACTTTCATATTTATTGATAGTGTATTTTCTCAGTTCTATTAAAGAGGGAAGGGTTTGAAATCTCAAAATATTTGCAATAATTGTGAAAAAGAAAGTTAAACTTAAACATTATTTTAAAAGAAAGTTGTAAACTTATAATCAAGAATTCATCACATGGTTTATAATAATGTCCATCATTAATTCATCACCAATATCTACACTAGTATCTGGCATCTCGTTTATTTCACCACAATTAAATGAGCATTTAATTACATGAATATGAATAAGAGTTAACTTATTGAAAAATTAGGTAAGGGTAGATCCACTGAACAACCTTAAGCTCTCATTAAAAATGCCTTGATGTCTCCCTATTGTTATTCCCACTATAAATAATGCTAGGAATAGTTATAATAATTATTATTCATAATTACAAAATATTATATAATCTGAAATTAGGGAGGATAAATCAATCTATGATTTGCCTAACTTATTCTTATGAAACCATATCAAAATATTATTTAAGGAGATAAATTAATTCTTGATTGACACAAATCAATCTATGAATTATCTAGCTTATTTTTAGGAATCGTATCAAAATATTTAAGAAGACAAATTATTTCCTAATTTGCATCCCTCCTCAAATTGATGGAACTGGTCAAGCAACATCAATTTGCTAACAAGAAATTGATAACGCGAGCGAGGAACAACCTTGTTAAGAATATTCGCAACTTGAAGTTAAGTAGTAACATAAGGGAGTGAAATAACATAATCATCATAAGCTTCCCGAATAGAGTGACAATCTATTTCAATATGCTTCGTGCGCTTATGGAACAATGAATTTGTAGCAATTTGAATGACACTCCAATTCCTAGCATAAAGAGGCGTTGGATCCTGTTGAGGAAACCCAAGTTTAGAAAAAAGGCCACGAAGCCAAATTATTTCAAAAGTAGATATGGTGCAATACTTAGATTCAATACATATTTAGATATGCATGATTGTTTCTTACTTTTTCATGAGATCAATGAAGAACCTAGAAACATGCACCAATCAATGACTGATCGGCAAGTCTCAGGACAACCATCCCAATCGACATCACTAGAAGAAATTAATTTAGGAGGTGTGTCAATGGGAAAAATAAACCTCGCTAAGAAATACCTTCAAATAGTGTAGTATGCGATGAATTGCAGCCAAGTGGAGATGGTGAGGAGAGTGCATGAATTGACTCACTTACTTAACAACAAATGAGATGTTAAGATGTGTAATGGTCAAGTAATTAAGACTACACACTACTTGTCAGTATAATAAAGGATTAGGCAAAAGGTCACCCTCATTGTAGTGATTTTAACATTAACTTCAAGAGGAGTATCCAAAAGTAGTTGGTTGAGGGCCAACCATAGAAATGAGATATGTGGTATACTTATGTTGATGGAGAAAAATACCATTAAATGTGGATTTAACTTCAAGGCCAAGGAAATAATGTAAGTGTCCAAGATCTTTCATACGAAATGAAGCTTGTAATTGTTGTCTAAGTTCTTAGATGGATGCTTGATCAAAGCCAATAATAACCATATCATCAACATAAAGAAGTAGAATAAAGTGTGTGGTGAATGAACAAGGAAGAATCATATTTACTATGTGTAAAGGAGAACCCAAGGAGAGTAGAACGAAACTTGTCATACCATGCTTGAGGAGCTTGCTTCAAACCATATAAAGAACAATTGAACTTGCACACGCTTGTAGATGAAGAGAATGATGGCCATGAGGAGGAAGCATGTAAATATCTTCAATCAATTCACCATGATGAAATGCATTCTTCACATCCATTTGATGAATGGACCAACCCTTAGAGGTGTTATAAGAAGGACAATTCTACAATTGTCATTTTGGCAACAAGTGCAAATATCTCATCATAGTCAATGACATATTCTTGTTTGTTTCCTAAGACAACTAGTCTTGCCTTGTAACGATTGAGAGAATTGTAAAAAATTAGTTTCATAGAATACACCCATTTTCAACCTATGAGTTTGATATTAAGAGGGCAAGAAATAATATCTCATGTGAAGTTCTCTTGTAGGACCTAAAGGTCATCATTCATTGCCTTTATCCAACATATATCTTTAACAACTTGTGAGTAACAAGTAAGAATAGATATGCTAGAAAGAGAAGTTGTTAGAGAAGTATGAGAATAAGCATACATTTCTGGCGAATATCTATTAGGAGCTCGAGATATTTGACCAGATCGGCGTGGTTCAATTGGTACATGTAGTAGATCAAAGACAGAAGAGGGAGTGGAAACTTATAAATGATGTTGTCCTATATATGTGATGCCAATTTGGAAACGTTCTATAGATGGGAATAATATAGAAAAAGTGGGAAGAGTAGCAACATCATTTGAAGTACAAGAAAGACAAGGAAACATAATTGACTATAAAAAAATGTGACATTTGTAGCAATCCAAAAAGGTTGATTATACCCCAAAAAAGCACACTAGACAGATTATGCCCCAAGTTTATCCCTTTCAAGCGGAGGTAAATGAACAAAACATACACACCCGAAAGTATGTAAAATACTATAATCGAGGTGAGTTTTAAAAACACAAAAGAAAGGAGAGTCAAAATCAATAAATGTAGAAGGAAGGCGATTGATTAAAAACACAAGAGTCAAATTATTTAAATGATTATGCTACCTTTTACTATTTGTTCTCTAACTTAAGGTTGTTACAATAATCAAGCAATCAATTATCAAGGCTCACTTTCAACGAATTATCAAAAATCACTTTCAGTGGTCGCAATCACAAGCTTAAAATAATTTTAACATCAAAGAGAAGTGATAAAGAACAATTTTATCACCAACAAACAAGCAAGACAATAACAAAATGTGGACGACAACAAAAATTAAAGAAAACACTTTAAACTAAGAAATTTTAACAAATAAGTGGTGTATAATGGACAAATATTATTTTCTTCTTCTTTCTCTTTTATTCCATGGATTTAACTTCGTTGTTTTTTTTTGTTTTTTTTTCAATTACTATTTTTTTCTATTATTTATATAATTAAAATTTGATTTTAGAATTGCACATCACTTGATACAAAATGACAGCAACAATAAAAAAAGAACAATAACGTGGACACTATTGTGAACAATGACGTAAACATTGCCTTAAATAATTACTTGAACAATGACATTAATGGTAATGTAAACAGAGGGAAAACGCAACAAACAATACATATGATTATCTTACCACTCGAACCCCTTTGCTTAGAATATCAAATAATAAATTCCAGTAGAATTGAAACTAATGAAATTGGGAATTTACAAGATACCAATTAGAATTAATTAACAATTGAGAATTGAAAATAACATTAGAAAAAAAAAAGAATCTTGGATAGAAAGACGACAAAAACAAGGCTTGATAATCCTAAAACTCATTCTCACTAGAGCTGATGAATTTTTGATAAAATCAGTAAGCAAGAAAAGAAACATAGTATATTATTTTGATAAAAGAATCATCCCTCATTATGAATTCTAAAACAATATAAATACAAATTTAATTGTAAATCTTACCTCATTTGTAAATAAAAGAGATACAATATCCATAGTTTTAAAAAATGAGATAATTTATCCTAATAATTAACTTAACATACTCTAATTGGTTCTAGATTTGAATCCTAACTCCAAACAAACATTAATAGTTGTAATAGAAAGAAAAAAAAAAAAAAACTCCAGACATTGGATATTTTTCAGACGCTGTAAAGTTTTTGTGGTGTAAAAGAATCAACATTAAATTTTCGTTACTTTGCCTCATTGAAAGATATTATATAGACATTTTTGGTTTTATTATACAATAGACATTGGATACTTTTGTAGGTGCATATAGGTTTGCCACAGTCACGACATTTAATTTATTTGTCGTTTAAGGAACTGTCAATATAAAAGAAATTGCTCTAGATCATATACTTCTACAACCTTGGTAAAATGTGTGTACCAAAACATAAGCTGGTATTTCTATTGTTGGATTGTCTTATAGATTTTTTTTTTTTTTTTTTATGAATGGACATAAAACAATAGATCCTGATTCTTTCTCCAAAAAAAAAATCTTGACTTTGGTAGCGACAAGACGCATTGTTCATCTCAAATCACAAAATCTTTATTCGTCCAAACAAATTATGAACACTGCCACAGAAGATATATGAAAAATAAATAAGTCCATCAGTCAATTAAACGTTAAATGTACATTAGAATTGGACCTATGTAAGGGGCGATGCATTTGGTATTGGAGCCTCACTATTCGGCCTAAACATTTCAAATAAACTCATAATTTTCTTTGTTTTTTCCCTTTCTTGTTGGTTGTTTGGAGCTTGTTTTGGAGACTATATACAGAAGATCTTTTTTTTTTTTTTTTTTTTTTTTTTTTTATATTTTTTTATTAATTTTTTTTTTTTTTTTTTTTCTTCTATCGATTAAACTCTTTAAGAAATTCGTCTCGATCTTAAGACACTCCAATTCTTTTTTTAAGCTAGAAGATTCAAGTGTATTGAGATTAAGGCAAATTTCTTAATTTACAAAACTAATTCCTCTTGAAGAAGCTTAACTAATAATTGGAAAACAATCTTCTACATACAACCACCTAACTATACCTGAAATTGTGAAAGAAAATAATAATAATACGAAGCTTCCAAGTTCATAGGAAAAACAATTTGTTTTAGGCTAGAAGGTAATCCAAATGCCAAAGTGCATCACCTTTCTAACATAAGTTTAGAGATCTCTAAATGAGTTTAAACCTGTAAAGTCAACTTATTCATCAGTCGTTTTATATA